>Ga0256845_1000135_pt1 | contig 65039 bp, 45 predicted proteins | sample RiftiametaG_FD_189101 | JGI IMG/M metagenome (GOLD analysis project Ga0256845, IMG submission 189101) | Tube worm associated microbial communities from hydrothermal vent at the East Pacific Rise, Pacific Ocean - Riftia | ecosystem: Host-associated > Annelida > Integument > Unclassified ...
TCGACGTGGGGCAAGAGCGCGTCTTGTTGGGCCTTGTTGAAACGGTGGATCTCATCGACGAACAACAGGGTGGTCTGGCCCTGGTAGTCGAGGCGTTCGCGCGCTCGGCCCACGGCCTTGCGCAGATCCTTGACCCCGGCGTCGGTGGCCGAGAGGGTCTCGAAGCTCGATCCACTTCGGGCGGCGATGATCCGAGCGAGCGTCGTCTTCCCGGTCCCCGGCGGCCCCCAAAGGATCATGCTGGGAATGCGATCGCTGTCCACCACTCGACGCAGGAGTCGGCCTGGGCCCGTGAGGTGCTCCTGACCCAAAAACGCATCCAGGGTCTTGGGCCGCATGCGCTCCGCCAAGGGCACGAAGGCGGGGTCGCGCTTGCGGGCGTGCGAGAACAGGTCGTCGGGGTCGGCCATCGCGGCCGTCGAGCAATAGCAGCCCGGGCCCGCGCCCGCGAGTGGAGGTTCGCGCAATCAGTGTGAGCCGCCCTGCGCTCCCTTGTCTGCCCCCCACCACGCCGCTACGCTCGGCGCCATGCTCCGCGCTCGCCTGCTCCGCTGTCTCTCGATCCCGCTCGCGCTCGCTCTCGCCGGGCCGCTGCTGGCGACCGGCTGCAACAAAGGTGACCTGGCGCCGACCGAGGTCCCTGCGGGGGGCGTGGCCCTGCGCTACGCCCTGGCCCCGGGCGCGACCTTCGAGGGTGACATCAGCCGCCGCGAGACCATCAGCATGCGCGGCACCCAACTCAACCGGTCGCTGAGTTTCACCGTCCAGATGGTCGTGCGCAAGGTCGACGACAACGGCGACGCCCTGGTCGCCGCGACCATCGGCAACATCAACATCGACTGGAACGTGCCCGGCATCCCCATGTCGATGTCCGACTTCAACGCCCGATCCAAGGCCCGCCTCGAGGGCGCCACGATCCGCTTCTTCGTCAAGCCTTCCGGTGAGGTCTACGACATCCCCGCTGCGCCGCCCGAGCTCCAGGAAGCCGAGGCCCAAGTCCTCGGCTCGGTCCTCGATGGGCTGACCTCCGCGTTTTTTGTGGTCCCCGAGGGCACCTTGACCACCGAGAAGGGCTGGGAGCAGGCCGACACTCGAGGGCGCGAGGGCAAGCTCGGCAAGTACACCACAGAGACGACCCGGGGGGAGCTCGAGGGCATGTACGAGCACCGGGAGACCAAGGCCCAGATCGCGGAGCTCAACATCGACAGGGACCGCACCGAGACGACCACGACCAAGGATGGATCCACTGAGATCCGCATCCGAGAGACGACGGTGGTCCTCTTCGACGTCGGGACCAATCACCTCAGCTCCATCCGCAGCAACATGACCCGCTCCAATGGGCCCACCGTCACCAGCGTGCGCTTCCAAGCCCAGTGGACCCGCTCGATCGGCCGTTTGAGCGAAGTCCCGGACGACCCCGCTGAGCCCACCCCGAAGGTGCAGAGCATCCACGACCCCTGCAGCGACGACTACGTCGGGCCTCAGGACTGCCTCGATACCTGCAACGTCAACTACATGGGTGACGCCCCATGTGTCGACGCTGAGGAAGCCGGCGACGGCGAGCTCCCAGACGGGGCCGAGCCGGCAGCCGGGGCCGAGCCGGCAGCCGAGCCCGAGCCCGCAGCCGACAGCGAGGGCTGACCAAGCACCGGTTCAGGGGTCCTTTGCGACCGCTTTGAGGGTCGCGTCGAAGCGGTCGTCTCCGCGCCCAAACTCGATCCGTAGGCCTTGCCCGGACCGGATCCGGCTGGTCGAGAGCAGCTCCCGGGCCGTGCCCGCGCCCAGCCCTGCGACCGCCCGGCCGTCGATGGACAGCACCTCGTCCCCTGGGACGACCCCCGCGGTCTCGGCGACGCCACCGACCTCGACCGAGCGCACCCACAGCCGCTTCGACTCGTCCGCCGGCTCCGCTGGTGGCTCTTCCTTGCTCAGGTCCGTACCCGGCGGCCGAGGTCGATCGGCGAAGCTCGCCACAGTGACCCGCATATCCAGTGTCCCCCGCTCGTCCTTGGGCACGGTGTCATCCTGCACGCCCTTGACCGTGCCCAGATCGAGGGTCTCGCCCGCCTCGATCTCGAACTCGACGATCGCCACCGCGTTGTTGTCCGAGAGGTCGAGATCGGGATCCAGAAACACGACGCTGCCCTTGCCCGCGCTGATGTCCTCGACCTCGAAACCGCCGTCGCGCTTGGTCTTGGGCCCCTTCCCCGTCAGCACGCCCATGCCTGCGCCAGCGTTGTTGCCGCCCTCGCTGCGGACCACCAGCATGAGCCCCGGTAGCGGCTCGCCGTCGCCCATGCCCACGACTCGACCGCGGATGGCCCCCCAGTCTTCGAGTTGGATCTCGACGTGCTCGCGCCCGCTGTCGCCGAGCTCGACCTCCGCAATCGCCGATCCGGCGTCGCAGGTGACGGTCAAGGTGTAGGTGCCCGGGTCGAGGCGGAGCAGCGAAAAATTACCGGCCTCGTCGTGGATGCGCTGGCTCCGAGCCACGGGACCGCTGGCCGCGAGCGTGTACTGCGTGACCGCCTTGCCTCGCGCCGATACACGACCCTCGATCCCGCCCAGAGACTCGAGCACCAAGGTCACCCGTGCGCCCGCGAGGACCCCGCTCTGCGTCGCTCGGGCGCCTCCCCGCTCGCCCTCCGCGACCAGATTGTAGGGCCGGTCTCGGCGCAGGTTTTTGATCACGAACAGGCCGTTCTCGTCGCTGAGCACCGGCGACTCGCTGAAGAAGGCCGACTGGGTCCAGTCTCGCCCCTGAACTTCGTCTTCGTCCTCGGGCTCGACTCCCGAGACCCGCTCGGTCTCGTCTTTGGCGCTCGGGTTTCGGCCCCGCATATACTCACCCCCGTCGATATCGAGGGCAGCCGTCACCCACGCGTCGGGCAGGGGCATGCCGTCGGCGTCGAGCACGAGCCCAGAGATGACGCCGTCTCGGGGCAGGACCCGAAGTTCGAGGAAGGGATCGTTGACGGCGTCCTCCAGGGTCAAACGCAGAGGCTCGACCTCGTGCTCCCCCCGGTCCTCGCCGCCATCGGGAACGTCGGGACCACTCCCGGGCGCCCAGGCCAGCGCGCGGCCTTTGCTGTCCTTGACCAACACCAGCTGATCGCCCAGGTCGAGGCCCCGGATCGAAAATTTCCCTTGTTCGTCGGTGGGCACGCCGGACCCGAGTCGACCGGCCCCGCCCAGGTTCACCGCCATAGCGCTGGCATCTTTTTTCGCAGGGGTCACCGAGACCGTCACCCCTGCCTGCGGGACCCCGCTCTCGTCGCGCACCGTGCCGGAGACCGTCGCCCCTTTGGTCATCGGCACCACCACCCCCTCGAGGTCCTCCCCGCCCAGACTGACATCGAGCTCACCGCGGAATCCCTCGTCGTTCTCGGCCACCAGCGTCACCGTGCGCCCGCCCCCCAGTTCGCCGCCGGGGTGGATGGGCCCGAGCACGAAATTGCCCTCGTCGTCGCTCGTCGCCGAGACGACGCTGTCGCCGATCGTCGCCCCCAGGTTGCCCAGGCTCGTGTTCTCCGCGTTCGGCCGCAACCGCAGCCGCGCCCGGAGTCCAGGGTCGACCCGCCCGCGCACGTAGACCCCGGTCTCCAGCGCGATGATCACGTCCGTGGCGTCCTCGTCGGTCAACACGACCGTCGCCCCGGTGAGCGTCAGGAGCGTGTCCTCACCGACGGCCCCAACTTGCCAGGCGCCGCTCGGCACCCCCACGATCTCGAAGTAGCCGTCGGCGCTCGAGGGCTCGCTGGCGACCAGCAGCGACGGCGGCTGCATCTGCCAGGCACCCACGAGCACCCCCCCGATCGCCCCCTCGAGGTCCCCCTCCGGGACCACGAAGCCAGAGATCGTGAACGCCGGGTCGACCGACAGCTCGACGCCGCTGACCTGCTCACCGATACCCATGGGCACCTCGACCGGGCTGGGGGTCGCGCTCCCACGCGCCCGGGCGCTCAGCGTGACCACGCCCGCACGCAGGCCCTCGATCCGAAACCGGCCCTCGGCGTCGCTGATCACGATGGTCCCATCGGAGCTGAGGTTGGTCGTGAACCCGCCCCTGTCGCCGTTGCGCGAGTCTGCGAAGGTCACCCTCGCGCCGGCCACGGGCTCGCCCGTCCCCCTGGTGAGCACCACCCCCTCCACGCTCCCCCCCGGAACCAGCTCGAAGTTCTCGACCCGATCCGCGTCCCGGACCTCCGTGTACTTGAACTGGCCCACGTAGTCGCTGTGGGTCGTCGTCAAGACGTAGCGACCGTTGCCGACGTGCAGGCTGTAGCGACCGTTCTCGTCGCTCACGCTGGCCAGGGGGGCGTGCTTGAAGCCGAAGTCCGTCCCACTTCCATCCCGAGCCTGGACCAATACCCCCTCCACGGGTCCGCCACCGATATCGGCGACGACCCCGGAGATCGAGTGTCCGCCGGCGCGCATCTCGAGGTTGAAGTCCATCTGATCGCGGCCACCGGTGACCCGCAGATCCGTGCGTGTCGCCGGCCTGAAGCCCCGCGCCGTCGCCGACAACAGGTAGCGGCCCGCGCCCACGCTCTCGATCTGCCAGCCTCCGTTGGCGTCGGTCACAGCTATGAGCGCCCTGCTCGACTCCCCCGGCCCGGGTGCCTGTCCCTGGATCACCCCTTTGCGAGCCAGGAGGACCACCGCCCCCGCGATCGCCCCACCGTCGTCGGCCCGGGTCACACGGCCTCCCACCCCCACTGGATCGAGCACGACGAGCGAATTCCGATCCGCCCGTTTTTTTCTCAGCGCGTCCTTGCGATCGACCTTCGGCGCGTCGTCTCCCTCCACAGCCGCCCGGTCCGACTCGGCCGTCCCCGCCCGCCCCCAGGTCCACCAGGCTCCACCCAGCGCGAGCACCAACACGGCGACCAACAAGACGAGAAGCCCCTTTTTACGTGTCTCTCCTGGCTGTTTCATCCAACTCCCCAGGTCGCATCCTCGCACGGAGGCGACCTGCAGGAACGCGCAACAGGTTCGGTTTGGACCTATTCCGGACCCGCGTCCAGCGAGCGCTCAGGTCCCGCGTCGAGGGACGCGCTTGGACACCCCGCACATGATTTCGTAGGGGATGACCTGCGCCCAGCGAGCCAGGGCGTAGACATCGATACACTCTCGCCCCTGGGTCCCCATCAAGGTCACCCGCTCCCCCTCTCGCGCGCCCGGTAGGTCCGTCACGTCGACCATGGACAAGTCCATGGTAATCGTGCCGATCACAGGACAGCGATGCCCCCGAATCAGCACCTGGGCCTGTCCACTCATGGTGCGGGGGTAGCCGTCGCCGTACCCCACGGGCACGATGCCCAGGCGCGAGTGTCGGTGAAGGGTGAAGCGGTGGCCGTAGGAGACCTTGGTTCCCGCGGGCAACTCCCGGACACCCAGCAGGCGCGAGTGCACACTCATGGCCAGCTCGATCCCCGGCAGGGCCACACTGGCACTCGACGCCGCCCCGTACAGGGCGGTCCCCGGCCTGACCATGTCCAGGTGCGCCCCCCCGAAACGGACCATCCCAGCGCTGTTGCAGATGTGGCGAATGGGCGGGTGGATGCCCCGGCGCCCGAGCGCGGCGAGACAGGCCTCGAAGCGCTCGACCTGGGCCCGGCTTGTCTGGTCGTAGGCCGGGTCGTCCGCACACGCAAAGTGGGTCATCACGCCCTCGATCCGAAGCTCTCGGGCCACGTGGGCCTGAAAGCGATCCAAGAGCGCGCCCAGATCCTCGGGCAGCACACCCAGGCGCGACATCCCCGTATCGATCTTGAGGTGCACCGGGAGCTGATCCGCCCCGCTGCGACGGACCGCCGCAGCCAGGCGCTGGAGATGCTCTGGCGTCCAGACCACCGGCGTCAGCCCGCCGTGGACAACGACATCGGCCGAGCCTGAGTGGACCCCACCGAGCACCAACACGGGCGCCCGGATCCCGTGTTGACGAAGCTCGACCCCCTCTTCGACCAGCGACACCGCCAAGCCCCAGGCACCCGCGCCCACAAACACCCGGGCACTCTCGACCGCACCGTGGCCGTAGCCGTCGGCCTTGACCACGGCCAAGACCCGACAGCTGGAGCCCACGTGGCGCTGGACACAGCGCAGGTTTCGGCTGAGCGCGCCCTCGTCGATCGCCGCCCAGGTCGGTCGAAGCTCGATGCTCCGAGATTGGCTGTAGGGGGGCTCGGGATTCGAGTTCGCCACGCGCTGCTAGGGTAACCGAAGGCCATCCAAGGGGAGCAGGACCCCACGCCCGACGCCGGAGCTGGCCAAGTCGAGTCGGCGACCCCGGGTCCGGGTCAGCGCTCGAAGAACGCGGCCACCGACCGTCCCTGGGCCACCCACAGCATCAAGGCCCGGCATCGCCTCTCGCCGACCAGCGCATACGCGCGCGCGCCGTTCTCAGCCGTCCATGCGAGCGCCTCTGGCGCAGCCGTGAGCAGAACGGCGAGCATGTCGAGGTCGTCCTCACTCGCGGCCCAGTGCACGGGGCTCCAGCCGGCCCGATCGAGCTTGGCCTGTGCGGGGAGGTCGTCCTCCCCGCGCAACAACGGCCCAGGGTGCGCCCGGCTGTCGACGCTGGCACCCGCCTCGAGCAAGCGCCCGACGACCGGGGTGTGGCCATAGATGACCCCCAGGAACAGGGGGGTGAGCAGCCCGTAAGGCGTGTCGTCGGTGATATCCACCCCGGCCCCGTGGCTCAGCAGGATCTCGACCAATTCGAGGTCCCCACGCGCACTGGCGCCGTGCAGTGGCCGGGTCCCATGGCGCCCAGGAAGGTCCGGGTCGGCACCAGCGGCGAGTGCTGCAGTCACAGCTTGATTGTCGCGCTTGGCCAGCGCGGCGAGCAGGCGCCGGTCGGCCATCGAGTCGAGAGCATCGTCGGTCATCACAGGACTTCGGGTCGGTCTAGCAGGGTCGGTCTGGTGTGGGTCTGGTGGGGTGCGGCCTGGGCTCGAGATCAACGCCGGCCGAGGTGGGTCTTGTCGCTCTGAACCCGGAGGTTCGCCCGGATCAAGGCCGCGAGCTGGGTCCGGACCTCCCCATCGAGCTTGCGAACATAAAACACCGCCTCGAAGCGGCGCATCTCTTCTTTGTTGATCCGCGCAATCTCGATGTTCAGGCCCAGTGCCGAGAATGAGCGCGAGATTCGCGACGCGACCTCGAGGTGATCCCGAGTCTCGACGTCGACGATGGTCCGGCTGCCACCGGGATCTTCCGAGAAACGAATTTTTGTGCGCGCTCTCCGGGGGCCTCCACGCCTCCCACCCCGGCGGGATCCCGGCAGGGCCGGGAGCGGCTCGGCGAGCGCCTCGAGCGAGGGCTCTTCGCGCAGCGCGGCGCTCAGGGTGGCCTCCACGTGGGCGCGCCAGTCCCCTCCTCCGATCCCCGAGACCGTGAGCTCTTCGCTGTCTCGGGGCACGACCCGAAACACGTCCAGGGCGACCTTGGGCGAGAACGGCACCGAGAACACGTCGGCGGCGACCAGGTCCAGGCCCAGCGCGGCAAAGGTGCCGGTGAGGGTCGACAGCAGAGCCAGCTGGTCCGTGGTGACCACGGTCAGGCGCAGGGCCCCAGAACCCTCGGCGACGTCGAGCACCACCACCCTGGAGGGGTTCGCACGCAGCGCGTCGAGCATGGTCCGATGCGCCCGCCGAAGCTCCTGGTCGAAGAGGGTGTAATAGCGCGAGGGCAGGCCCTCGGGTTCGTCTTCCCGGGGTCGCCGAATGTGGAGTTTGGGCGCCGCGTTGGCGAACTCGGCCGCCGTGCGCAGGTAGAGTTCGTCGAGCAGGGTCAGCTTCCAGCTCGTCAGGTAGTCGGGGGAGACGTTGGCCATGTCCGCCAGAGAGACCAGGTACAGCGCATCCAAGGTCTTCCGGTCCCCGACCCGCTCGGCGAACCCACGGATCAGCAGGGTGTCGCTCAGGTCCCGTTTTTGGCTTAGCATGGGCATGGTCTGGTGGTCCTCGACCAAGAGACCACAGCGCGCGACCTCGGCCTCGCTCAGCCCCGCCCGCTCGGCCGCCGCCCGGACGATGCGCGAGCCCTCGATACACTGATCACCAAACGCCTTGCCCGCGTCGTGGAGCAGGGTCGAGAGATACAGAGGTCGGGGATCCCCGATGTCGAGATGCACCGCCGTGGCCATGGGGTAGTCCTTGCGGTGCTCCCCCCGGGCGATGGCCTTGAGCAGCTCGACGGCATAGAGGCTGTGCTGGTCGACCGTGTAGACGTGGAAGCCCTCGTGCTGCATGCGCCCACGCGAAGCCGCGAACTCGGGGACGATGCGCTCCAGCAGGCCGACCTCGTGACACAGCTCCAGGGAGGTCGGCGCGCCCACATCACGGGCGTCGGTGAGCAAGTCCATGAGCCTGGCCTGGGCTTCGGGCTCGAGCGCCAGGCTCATGTCCCCCTCCGGGATCGCCACGGCCGAGTCGATGATCGCGTCGAGGGTCGACCCGGACAGGCGCAGGCTCTGGTCGCGGGCGATGGCCAGGGCCTCGAGCCCGAGCACCGGCGTGCCCAGGAAGGGGTTCTTTCCGTAATGGTGCAGGCGACCGTCGATGACGTGGAAACGCTCGTCGATGCGACGGTGCAAGTCGGCGCCCATTCGCGGCGGCTGGCAGCGCGCGAACACCCGACCTCCGTAGCGCCGGACCTCGCGGGCGCTGCGGTAGTACTCCTGCATGGACGCCTCGATGGCCGCGACCAGAGCCCGGTCCTCCCCCCCCTCGCCCGGCTGAGCCTCGACCGAGATCCCGACCAGGGCGGGAACCCCCTCTTGGTACTGAAAATTGAGTCGATCTTGGGTCCGGCCCGCGACCAGGTGCAGGGCCGCACGCAGCCTCAACATGGTGTCCCGCGCTCGACTGAGCAGGCGGGCGACTCGGCGCGAGACTCCGCTCGCTCGGATCGCAGCCGCGACCTTGCTCGGGTCCCAGGGCTCGGGTTTGTTGCGCCGGGCCATGAGCGCCCACTCGAAGATCGAGATGTCACGTGTGCCTCCCGGGCCGAATTTGAGGTCGGGCTCGACGTAGTAGACGGTGGTCCCGTAGCGCCGCTCCCTCAGCCGCGACTCGTCGATCAGGCGCTGGAGAAAGTTGGCGCGCTGGGGCCCGAAGAAGCGACGGTGGGCCTCGGCGACCAGGTCCTCGGCGAGCTCCCGATCGCCGGCCACAAAACGAAGGTCGAGGAGCGCCGTGCACGATCGGAGGTCCTCGGTGGCGCCGCTGAGCCAGCCCTCAGGGCGCTGCACGGTCGTCCGCAGCCGCAGGCCCGCGTCCCACAGGGGATGGTTGAGCTCGCGCATCCACTCGCCGAAGGCCTCGTCGCCCTCGCCGCCGGGCTCCGTGCACAGCACACACAGATCGACGTCGCTGTAGGGGCAGTGCTCGCCCCGGGCGAGGCCGCCGATGACCACGATGGCGAGCTTGCCGAAGGCCCCGTCGGCGCGGCCGACCGCTTGGGCGCAGGCTGGGGTGATGGCCTCGATGATGGCCTCGCTGAGTTGGTGCAGGAGCGCCCCGCCGTCGGGGGTCTCGGGCAAGCGGGCGCGGACGACCTCCCGGGCCACCTCGACGGCCTCGCGCAGGGGCAGAACCGGCTCGTGCTCACTGGCCACCGCCATCGCGCGGAGTGTAGCCCCGAATCAGCCCGGGCCGCCGAACACGACCCGCGCACCGTTGGGTTTGGACGAGGACGAGGACACAGACCAGCCCTGGGCCAGTTCGACCTCGACCTCGACCCGATCTTGTTCGCGGCGGACATCGACCACGGACAGGGCCGCGCAGCTCGGTCGCGCCATGGAGAAGCTGGGCATCGCGCCTGCCCCGTCGATCCAAAGCAAGACCCGCTGGTCGGCGTCACTGCGGTGCTCGACGTCGACCGAGCCGGCGCCAGAGAACACCAACGTCGCGCTTTTCTCGGCCGGCTCGAACTCGAGCTTGACGCTGGTCAAGATCACCAATCCGCGCACCAGGCTCGGGTCTCGGTGGGGGGCCAAGCTGCGGGCCCCCAGGTGCTCGGGTCGCGGTGGTCGGTCGAGCAGGAGGGGCGGCGGTTGGAGGACCGCCAGCCAAGCGCCGAGCGGCCCCCCGCCCGCTCTCGGCCTGACCCGATCCTCGACCTCGACCCGCCCCGCGAACCACGCGTGAGCGACCGTCCCCGACGGGTATCGATCCGCGGCCGGCCACTCGCTGACCACAGTGAGATCGGCGCCCCCACGGACCACGACCTCGGGCGGAAGCTCGAGGTCGGGCTCGGGCTCGGGTTTGGGCCCGGATTCGGGAAGCTCGGCGACGGGTAGCCGCCCATCGATGGTCGCCAACAACCGAGCGGCGCGACGGTGTTCGGGGTCGTTCGAGGCCTCGAGGTCGGCGCGGGCGCGCTCGGGAACTCGACCGTCCCGCATGGACGCCCGCACCCGTGCCAGGAGGTCGTCCTCGCCGTCGGCGGAGCTGCCGCCGCCATCGGGGCCGCCCTCTCCGATTTTCGGCGCGTTCACCGCGACACTCTCTGCAGGCTCGGCTTCGATCGAGCCTGGAGGACCGGTGCAGGCGCTGAGCCCGACCAGGCCGAGGACCGCGAGGACGGGTCGCCGCATCGCGCGGAGTCTAGCAGTCCGTGGCCGAACCCATCGTGTCGCCTCGGACAGGATTTTTTATCGCGGCGAGACGCGGAAACGCAGCTCTACTCGAAATACCGCGAGTTTTGGCAACGAGCCGCTCGGCGGACCCGCCGAGCAGCTCGCCGTCGGGGAGTCGGCGACGGGCGGCCGGCAGGTGGGGCCTGCCAGCCGCGAGCTCGGCTCGGTGACGCGGATCATTAATGGCGGCTTGCGGTGCAGGAACGGTGGTTCTGTCCAGAGTGACCCAGCGTTTTTGGCCTATTGACCGGTACAATTCGTCGTCGGTGTCCGCGCCGCCCCTGATACACTTTCGCTCTATTTCGCCCTCTGGGCTGGAGTGAATGGGAACCACAATGACCTCGAAGACCGAGCAGTCCTTTGCCGCGGCACTGCGTGCCGCTGAGAACGCCCCCGACAGTGACGACGCTTGGGATCACCTCGAGGAACTGGCCGAGAGTCAGAATCCGGAGCAGGTCGGTGCGCTCTACCGGGACCTGCTCGATCGCGGGCTGGGCTCCGCGATCACCCGGCCGCTGGCCGAGCGAGCGGTCAATTTCCACGAGGAGTGGTTCGGCGACGAGCCCGAGGTCATCACCGAGCTGCTCACGTCGATCATCACCCGCGATCCCGAGGCGACCTGGGCCTTCGACCGGCTCACGGTCACGCTGACTGCGGCCGAGGAGTGGGACCAACTGCTCGGCGTCTATGACCAGAGTTTGGCCGTAGCCCCCAACGTGGAGGCCCGCAAGCGCCTGCTCGACGACGCCTCCCACGTCGCCAAGGACTTCGCGGAACAGCACGGTCGGGCCGCCGACTACATGGTGAAGCTGCTCGATCTCGATCGCGGCAACACCAAGCTCGAGGCCACTCTGGCCCGCCTGCTCGAGCGCCAGGGCCGCTGGCGTGATCTCATCAGCCTGTGGCGAGGGCGCGCCGGGCAGCTCCCACCGGTCGAGGCCAGGGCGCTGCGGGTCGAGATCGCCGGCTGCTACCTGGAACGCCTGGACGACCCGGAGCAGGCCCTGGACGAGCTCGAGCGCCTGCTCGACGAGAGTCCGGGCCACGAGCAGTCCTGTGCCCTGCTCGAGCGCGTGCTCGAACACGAGGCCGCGACCTTGCCCCAGCGCCGCCGGGCCCTGTCTCTGGTCCGCAAGAACTACGACGCCGCGGAGCGCCCCCTCGATGTGCTGCGCGTGCTCGAGCGCGCGCTGACCTTCGTCGACGACGACGAGAAGCCGGCTCTGCACCGCGAACTCGGCAGCCGCCTGAGCATCGCCGGAGACGACAGCCGGGGCATGCAGCACTACGCGGCCCTGCTGACCCTCAACCCGGCCGACGCGGACGCCCGCAAGCAACTCGGGCAGCTCGCGGAGCGCTCCGGGCAGCACGATCTGCATGCCGTCGCCCTGGTCGCCGCGGCCGAGGCAAGCGAGGGGGCGCAGCAAACGACTCTGCTGCTCGAGGCCGCTCACGCCTACCGCGACCTCCTCAACGACGCGGACCAGGCTGCCGAGCTCTACTCGCAGGTCCTCGAGACCGCGCGCCATGATCAGAGCGCCTCGCTCGAGGCCGCCCACAGCCTCGCCGAGCTGCTCACCGATGCCGGTGAGGACGTGCGTCGCCTCGACGTGCTCGAGACCTTGGCGGGCCTCGAGCGGGTGTCTGCCGTTCGACGGACGATTTTGGGCGACGCGGCCCGGCTGGCCGCGCGCCTGGGAGAGACCGATCGCGCCATGCAGATCTGGGACCGTCGCCTCGAGGGCGACGGCGACGACCTCGAGGCTCGGGACGCGCTCATCGAACTGCTCGAGAACAACAGCCGCTGGAGCGATCTGGTCGAGAGCCTGCGCAAGCGGGCCGGTTCAGGCGTCCTGGAGCAGCAAAAGCGCTCCGACTTGGTCCGCGCCGCGCGGATCTTGGCCGACCGTCTCGAGCAGCCCGCCGACGCCATCGAGGTCTGGCTCGAGGTCCGACACCTGTTCGGAGACGAGGTCGAGACCCTCGACGCCCTCGATGCCCTGCTCTCGGCAGACGGGCGCTGGGGCGAACTCGCCGAGCTGCTCTCGGGCTCGGCCGGGGCCGGCCGCGATCGGGCGGCACAGATCCTGACCCGAATGGGCGACATCCACCGCGCCTACCTCGGCAACACCAACGCGGCCGCAAAGTTCTACGCCCAGGCCCTCGGTGTCGACCCCGACAACGAGACCGCGAGGTCGGGGCTGCGCACGCTCCTCGACACACCCTCGTGCAGGGTCGCGGCCGGCGAGGCCCTCGCGCGGGCGTTTCGGGCGACGGGCGACTGGGCGGCCGGGCTCGACATCCTCGACGAGCGCCTCGACGCCGCCGGGGCCCCAGAGGACAAGGCTCGACTCTTGCGGGAGTCCGCGGCCCTCTATGAGACCCGGGCCGACGATCCGGCCAAAGCCCACGACGCCCTCAACCGGGCCCTGCCCTTCGCCCCTTCAGACGTCGCGCTCGAGCACGATCTGCGCCGCCTCGCCGAGGCCACAGGTGCCTGGGAGGCCACCGCCGAGGCCTTTGAGCACGCGGCCGAGGCCGCCCAGTCGGAGGCCCGGGCGGCCCAGCTGCTGTTCGAGGCCGGCCGGATCCGCGAGCGGGAACTCGACGACCCTGAGGCTGCGACCTCGGCCTACGCCCGCGCCGCGGAGCTCGATCCGCGGCGCATCGAGAGCCAAGAGGCCATCTCGCGCTGTGCCGCGCGAGCCGGGCGCTGGCCCGAGTGCGCCAGCGCGGCCCTGCGTGCGATCATCGCCCGCGAGCGCCCCGAGGACTCGATCGTCTCCGATCTCGAGCAGGCCGCCGAACAGGCGGGGGCCTTCGCGGCGCTCGCCGGAGCCTTCGAAGCGGCGATCGCCGCCCACCGCGAGCAGCTCCGCCCCACCTTGGAGCGCGCCCTCGAGCAGATCGTCTCGAGTTGGTGGACCCGCACCGGGGCCCTCTCCGAAGGCACCGCCGCGGCCCGCCGCGCGGTCGACCTCGAGCCCAGCCACGAAGAAGCTCTCAATTGGCTGGCCGAGCTCCAGCGCGGCGCGCCTGCCGGTCCCGGGCTGGTCCGCACCTTGCTGCGCCTCGACACGCTCGGGGAGCACCAGCTCAACCACCTCCGTGAGGCTGCGGGTGTCGCCCTCGCCACGCTCGAGGCGGCCGGCAGCGGGAGCGACGCGGGTCTCGCCCGCCAAACCTTGATCCGTCTCTACCGCAAGTCGGCGCGCATGTGGTCGCGCGGAGATCGGGTGAGCGAGGGTGAGCTCCAGCCGGAGCAGGCCTGTCGCTGGGCTCTCGACCGGCTCGTCGAGCTGTGTCAGGCCGCGGGCGAGTCCGACCAAGCGGTGCGCCTGCTGCTCGATGGGGCCAGCTTGCCCGTAGATGCGGAGAGCGCCTGGCAGATGCGCCGGCGGGCCGCTGAGATGCTCGCCGAGAGCGGCGAGTTCGGCCGCGCGATCGACCTCTACACGGGTGTGCTCGCCGAGGACACCCCCAAGCTGGAGGACCTCACCCGGGTCGCCAACTTGTGTCAGCAAGAGGACCGGATCTCCGAGCTCATCGGCCTGCGCCTGCGCGAGCTCGAGATGACGGAGGACCGGGAGCGCCGGCTCACTCTGCGCCTCGAGCTGTCCCGGCTCACGGGCGTGCTCGAGTCCCGAGGCGGGCGCGTGGAGACCCTGCGCGACAACCTCGACGAGCAGCCCGGACACCCGGAGTCGATCGCCGCCCTCTCGGCGCTCCTCGATCAACGGGGCCGCTACGGCGAGCTCACCGAGGTGCTCGAGAGCCAGGCGGAGAAGGTCGTCGCCCTCGGCCAGGGGGCGGTCGCCTCGAACCTGTTTCTGCGCGCGGCCCAGCTCGCCGAGACCCGCCTGGGTGACCCGGAGCAGGCCGTCCGCGACTACCTGCGCGTGGTCGAGCTGGGCTCCAGCAACCCTGCCCGGGACGCCCTCGCCCGTCTCTACTCGGCCCAGGATCGGCCGGACGCCGCGGCCACCCACCTCGAGCTTCGGTTGGAGGACACGGGAGACAGCGAGCGGGTGGCGATCTTGCTCAAGCTCGCCCGCGCACGGATCGCCGCCGAGCAGCGTGAGAAGGCGGCCCAGACTCTCGAGACCGCGTTCGCCGAGGCACCCCGCAACGGCGAGGTTCGCAAGCTCCTGATCCGCCTGCACCGGGAGCGCGGCGACAACGAGCGCCTCGCTCGGACCCTGGCGACCGCCGCGACCGCCGTGGGCGACCCCAACACGGTCGTCGCCTACGCGCGCGAGGCCGCCGAGCTCTACGAGCAGCTCGGGACCTCCGAGGCCGCCGTCCCCGTGCTCGAGCGGGCCCACGCCTTCGCCCCAGACGACAAGCGTCTGCGCCTGATGCTCGCCGACGGCATGCGCGGCGCGGGGCGGCTCGACGAAGCCCGCGAGTTGCTCGAGGCGTTGATCGTCAGCTTTGGGCGTCGACGCTCGGCCCAGCGCGCCGAGGTCCACGTTCGTTTGGCCCGGGTCGCCAGCGCCCAGGAGCGGGTCGACGAGGCCATCGACGAGCTCGAGAAGGCCTCCAAGATGGCCGCGGGGAACGTCGTCATCCTGCGCGCCCTGGCCGAGACCGCACACGGGGCCGGCCAGCTCGAGCGTGCCGAGCGGGCCTACCGAACCCTCCTCTTGAGCCTCCGCCACGGTGGAGAGCAAGCCCCGATCAGCGGCGCCGAGGTCTACCTCGAGCTCGCCACGATCGCCCGAGAACGCGGCGACACGGACAAGACCGACGAGCTGCTCGAGTCCGTGCTCTCGGCCGTGGCCGAGGACGACCGTCAGGCCAAACCCATCCAGGCCGCCCTGCAAAGGCGCGGTGACTTCACCTTCCTCCACCGGGTGCTCGACACCCGGCTGACCAACATCGACAGCCCCCGACCGCGCGCCAGGATCCTCAGCCAGCTAGGAGACCTGCTCGAGAACGACCTCGACGATGCGGCCGCGGCCCTCGAGGCCCGGCTCCAGGCCGTCGAGACCGACCCGAGTTCGCCCCTGCTCCACGAGGCCGCCAAGACCCTGGCCATCGCTCGAGGTCAGACCGACCGCTACGCGAGCCTGGTCGAGGCCCGGCTGGCGACCATGCGCCGCGGAGACGAAGCTCTGATCCGCTGCGAGCTGCTCCTGCGCCTCGCCGAGGTCATGGAGACCCGCGAACAACACACCCGCGCGGACGAGCTGTTGACCGAAGCCGAGGAGACCGGCGTCCGCCAGATCGATGTCTGGCGGGCCCAGGCCCGGGTCGCTCGGGCCTGCGGCGACAGCGAGCGCCAGGTGGCCCTGCTGGGTCGGCTCGCCAACCTCGGCGCCGACCAGGCGGACACCCGCGCAGACGCCCGCTTTCGCATGGCCGAGGTCCACCTCGCCGACGCCGACTCGATCGCCGACGGAATCATCGACCTCAACGCGGCGCTCGAGGACGACCAGCGCTGGGACCGGGCCGCGATGATCCTCGAGCGGGCTTGCGAGCGCCACACGGGAGACGAGGCCCTGCTCGAGCTCTACGAGAAGGTCGCCCGCCGCTGCGAGGACCGGGCGGTGCTCCTCCACTGCCTCGAGTCGCGGATCCAGCAGCCCGACGCGACCCTCGAGATGGCTCGTGAGGCGGTCGACCTCGGCCTGGCCCTGGAGGACTGGGACCGGGCCGAGCGGCTCATGCTCAGGGCGGTGGCCCTGTCCGAGGACGTCATCGACGGGCTCGCCCAGGTCGACTGGGCGCTGCTCGGTCTGGCCGAGCGCCGCCGTGAACACGGCGACCTCGCGGGCGCGGTCAAGTGGCTCACCGAGGCCGCGGAGATCGCCGACCTCGACAAGGTCCTGCCCGAAGCCGAGAAGCTCGCCGTGGTCGCCAACAACCCCGAGGGTGACCTGACCTTGGCCGTCAAACTCTACGAGAGTCTGGTCGAGCGCGACCCCTCGATCCGTGCGGCCTGGGAGCCCCTGTCCAAGCTCTACATCCAGCTGGGTGAGACGGGGCGCCTGGAGCGACTGGTCGAGGAGACCCTCGACGGCCTGCAGGAGGCCGGCGACCGCAACGTCTTGCGCCTCCAGCTGGCGCGGGCGCTGCTGCGCAGCGAAGATCGGGCCGACGACGCCGTGGCGATCCTGAACGACGCCCTGCTCGAGGACCCGGAGCAGACCGAGGCCAACCTCTTGCTCGCCGAGCACCTCGAGCGCTCGGGACAGAGCGCCGAACTCATCGAGTTGCTGCGCAACCAACTGATGGCCGCCCAAGGGCGCTCGGATGTGGCCGCCCTTCGCACGCTGAGCATCGAGCTCGCCAAGCGCTTGGTCGACGACGATCTGCTCGAGGCTCTGTCCGTGATCCGCCAGGCCCTCGATGGTCAGCCCGAGGATCCCGAACTGATCACCATCTTGCTCGACTGGAGCGACGCGGAGCTCGACGACGACGAGCGTGCCGCGCTGATGGAGCGGCGCCTGACCGGGGCCGGAGAGACCCAGGTCGGGGCCCTGGCGATCGAGCTCGCCAACTTGCGTGCAGGCATGGGCGACAACGACGGAGAACTCCGGGCTCTGGCCTCCGCCTACGAGCGGGTGCCGGGCGACGAGGCCGTGCGTGAGCGCCTCGAGGGTGTCTACCGGGCGACCGAAGACTGGCCCGGGATGGTGCGTATGTTCGAGGCCGTCGCCGAGAGCACGGAGGACCCGACCCGGCGCATCGCCCTGCTGCGCGAGGCGGCGACCGTCCAGCGTGACCGGCTCGGCGACCCCGCTGCGGCCATCGAGCTGCTGCGCAAAGCCGCCGAGGCCGACCCCAGCGACGTCGGCCTGCGCATCGAGTTGGCCACGACTCTGGGCCTCAGCGGCCAGGCCGACAGCGCGATCGAGACCCTCGGCCAGACGCTGAGCGAGACTGAAGACCTGGCCCTGCGCCTCGAGTTGCTGTGCGCCCGGGCCAAGGTTCTGCGCAGCGTCGACCGCCTCGTCGAGGCGGTCGACGATCTCGAGGCCGCCCACGCGATCGAGGGCAGCGGCAGCGAGGTCAGCGCGGCGCTCGAGTACGCGCTCGAGGCCATGCGCATGGCCGCCGCCGCCGAGTCCGACCTCGACGCCGAGCGCCCTCCCCTCCTGCGCCTGGTCGAACTCCGGGGCCAGCGGGGAGACAGTGAGGGCGCCCGCGAGCTGCTCATCGAGTGGACCGAGCGCGCCCGCAAGGACGTCGAGGTCCTGCATATGCTGCGCAAGATCGAGGTCGCCAGCGAGAACTGGGAGGACCTGACCAAGGTCGCCAGCCGCCTGGTCGCGCTCGAGACCGGCCCCGCCCAGATCGACGCGGCCCTGCTCTTGGCCCAGGCCTGCCGCGCGCTGGCCCTGCCCGGAGAGGCCCGCAAGGGCCTCGAGTTCGCCCGCCGCAAGCAGCCCGACGACCCGCGCCTGCGGGCGGAGCTCCAGACCATCTACACGGAGACGGGTGCCGACCGGGAGCTCGCCGACCTGCTCATCGAGGCGGCCAACGTCAACGAGGATCTGGGCGAGCGGCTCGCGCTCCTGCGTCGAGCCGCGCGAACCTACCTCGAGCTCCAAGATGCAGCCGCGGCCGCCGTGCCCCTGCAAGCGATCTTGGAGGTCGAACCGGGCGACAACGAGAGCGTGGGCCTACTCGCCGACGCCTACATTCAGTCGGGCCACCTCGACCACGCCGAGACCATCATCGATGCGGCGATCGAGGCGGCGCCCGCAGGCCGCTCCCCCGAGCTCGCCAGCTTGCAGCTGCGCAAGGCCAGGTTGGCCGACGCCCGTGGCGACCGCCCAACCCAGCTGATCATGCTCCAAAGTGCGTTTGGGAACGACAAGCAAAACGGCTACATCGCCGCCGAGCTCGCGGACCTCGCGGAGGCCCTCGAGAGCTGGGATCTAGCCACCAAGGTCCTGCGTCAGATCGCCCTCATGGAGGGTGAGTGCCCGATCTCTCGGGCCATGTCCTTCGTCCGCCAAGGTCGGATCTCCCTGACCCAGGGCGACGCCAAGCGAGCCATCTTTTGGGCCCGCCGGGCGAGCAAAGAGGACCCGGATCTGGCTGAGGCCGCAGCGTTGCTCGCCCAGGTCCAGCAGCAGGCCTGAGCTTCCGCCTCATCTGGCCAAGCCTGGCCAGGCCCCTCTCCCGTCGCGCTCACCGGGCGCGGACGAGGGGATAGGTGCTGGTCTCGATCCGTTGGCCGTCTCGAGTCTCGAAGGTCACGGCGATGCTTCGTCGCCCGCCCCCCGCGGCCGCCCGTCTCAGCAGGGCGAGGCGCGATGCGAGCGTCTCGATGTCGCCCACGGGGCTCTGGAAAATCGAGATGATCTTCGCCCCCTCGAGCACGGACGCCCCGCGCAGGCGACTGACGGGAGACCCCGGCACGATGCCCTCGACCTGCGGGACAGTCGAGTTCGGGTCGAGGTAGAGGCCGAGCAGCTCTTCCATGTCGATGCTGGCCTGTTCCGAGATGCTCGCGGCCTCGACCGCCAAGTCGAGTTCCACCGCGATCGCGGGCCTCCCCTGCTCCGGCGTGCGGACTACAGTCACGGCGATGGTCTCCCCGGGGAGGAGCGCGCGGATGGTCTCACCGAAGATCCGGCCGAGCTCCGTCCGTCCGCGCAGGTCAGCCCGGAGCTCGTCGTGTCGACGACCGCGAATAGCGACGATCACGTCCCCCTCGCGCAGGCCCGAGAGGGCCGCCGACTTGCCGACCTCGACCGTCTCCACCCGTACGCCGCTGTGATAGCCGAGCCCGCTGATCTCGGCCTCGACCTCGGCCTCCGCGCTCAGAGAGACCCCGACGATCCCCGCTCGACCCCGGGTCCCGTCCTCGAGGGCGCGCAGGAACAGGCGGATTCGGTCGATGGGGATCGCAAATCCGATCCCCTCTCCCCGGCTGGAGCGGGCCGTGTTGATCCCGACCAGCTCGCCGCGGAGGCTGAACAGGGGCCCCCCCGAGTTCCCGAAGTTGATCGAGGCATCGATCTGAATGAGCGCGAGCTGGCGCTTGGCCAGGATCTCCGTCCGATCCAGGGCCGAGACGATGCCGGTGGCCACGGTGGCCTCGAAGCCCACCGGTGAGCCGATGGCGAACACCTGCTCGCCCAGGCGCAGCGCGGCCGAGCTCCCGATCGGTGCCGCGGTGAAGCGCTCGTCCTCGTTCCCCATCTGCTCGCGCTCGAGCTTCAAGATAGCGATGTCCTCGTCGGGATCGGCCGCGATCACCCTCGCTGCGCGGACCCGGCCATCGGGGAAGCGGGCAGCGGCGGGGCTCACCCGCTGCTGCCCGAAGTTCGCCTGCGCCTGGAGCACGGACTCGATGACGTGATAGTTGGTGAGCACCAGCCCAGTCGCGTCGTAGACCACCCCCGCGCCGCTCACCCGGCCCCCGATCTCCACGCTCACCACGCTGTCTCGGGTCGCCGCGATTGCGCGGACCAGGGGGCTCTCGCCCGGGTCGGTGTTCGAGTCGAGAGTCGGGTCGGGAGCGGCCGACTCGACGTCGGGAGTCCCAGCCGGGGTCTGGCCGGAGTTCGATCCCCCCGAGTTCGGGCTCGGCTCGTCCCCCTTTTCCAGGGCAGTCGAGGGGGCGGCGAGGACCTCAGCCTGGTCTCCCCCGCCACGAGCACCGACGCCGATCCAGACGACAGCCCCACCGAGCACCGTCCCGATACACGCGGCCCCCATGGCGACCCAAAAGGGATAGCTGTCCCGCTTGCTCTGTTCACTCATCGTCGCTCTCAAGCGTAATCTTTGCGGATTGACTTCCCAAAACGAGCGAGCTACACCCCCCTTTGTCCAGGGAGTTCATTTCATAATGAAATGAACTCCTCGCGCTCTGAACCCTCCCAGCATCCCCCCAACGCGCGCTCCGAAGCTCCCATGGCCAAGAAACCACAGCCTGTTTTCCCCACTTCGAGTACCGAGGCCGGCCCGGGGGCGGTCGAGGACGCCCAAGACCAGATCGCCGAGATCATGGGTGACGTCGCGGAGTTTTGGGGCTTCACCCGGACCATGGGCCGCATCTTCGGGCTTCTGTACATGTCGCCTCTGCCCCTCGATCAGAGCACCGTTCGCCAGCGCCTCGGGATCAGCGCGGGCTCGGCCAGCACGACCATGACCGCGCTCATCGAGTGGGGGGTGCTCCATCGCGAGGACCGGCTCTACGTCGCGGAGACCAACTTTTTCAAGCTGATCACCGCGGTGCTCAGCCAGCGCGAGGCTCAGCATGTGGCCGAGGGAATCGTCGGGACCCGCAGCGTCGTCGACGCCCTGCGCCACGCGGGTCGGGACCGAGACGACGACGCCCACCTCGACTTCGCCCTCCAGCGTGCCGAGCACCTGCTGGGTATCTTCGAGATGGCCCGCTCTCTGCTCGAGGCTTTTGTCGAGCGCAGCCCGATCCGTGCGCTGGTCAACGGCCTCGCCCGGACCGCCTCTCGACTCCGCCCCGCGCCCCTGCCCGGCCGCAGCTTCGAGGCCCACGAGGGCGGCCTAGACCGCAGCGATCTCGATCCCTCAGGAACCACTCCATGACCGAATACTCCTACGACCTGGCGACCGGGGGCGCACGTCCAGCCCAGTCGCCCAGCGCCCGCACCCTCGAGCCCGTCCCGACCCTCACCGAGGCGAGGCCCCCCCCCGACGCTCGCCCGACCCCCGTGGCCTCGGCCATGGGCCTCGTCGCCGAAGAACTCAGCCAGGTCGAGGCCCGCATCGCCGAGCTGCTCGAGTCGACCTTCGCCATCATCCCGGAGATCGGCGGGCACCTGACCTTCGCGGGTGGCAAGCGCTTTCGGCCGATGGTCACCCTGCTCGCCGCCCAGGCGGTGGGCTACCGCGCTGAAGCCCGGATCACCGTGGCCGCCGCTGCGGAGCTCCTGCACACGGCGACCCTGCTGCATGACGACGTCATCGACGAGGGCGAGTTTCGCCGCGGTCGGCCGGCGGCCCGGATGCGCTACGGGAACGGCCTGGCTGTGCTCACGGGCGACTACTGTTACGCCCGCGCTCTCCAGGCGGTCGCCTACCTCGACGACCCCCGGGCGATCCGGACCATGGCCGACGCGGTCACCCGCATGGCCGAGGGCGAGGTCGCTCAGCTCCATGTCGCCGGGGAGTGCGACCTCGATCGAGAGCGCTACTACATGGTCATCGACCGCAAGACCGCGGCCTTGATCGCCTGGTGCTCCGCCGTCGCCCACCTGGTCCCCCCGGACCAGGGCGAGGCCCTGGCCCGCTACGGGCGGGAGGTCGGCTACGCCTTCCAGATCGCCGACGACATCATCGACTACAACCTCGACATCGAGGACTCGGGCAAAGCCCGCGGCCAAGACCTGCGCGAGGGCAAGGTCACCCTGCCGCTGATCTTCGCCTGTGAGCGCGACCCGGAGGTCCGAGCCCAGCTCGAGGCCCTGCTCCGCGAGGGACCCCCCGCCCAAGACCGCGCCCTCGCGCCGCTGATCGACGCCGTCGTCGCCAGTGGGGGGCTCGACGACGCCCGTCGACAGGCCCACACCCACGTCGAGGCCGCCATCGAGGCCCTGACCGCCCTGCCGCCCTCGCCCGCCCGCGCCGCCCTTGAGGAGCTCGCGCGCTACATCGTTCGGAGGACCGGGTGAGCCTCGCCGAGATCGATACGGTCGACGAACACGGGGCCCAGGTCCAGGCGATGTTCAGCGACATCGCCCACGGCTACGACCGGGCCAACCGGATCATGAGCGCGGGGACCGACGTCCGCTGGCGCCGACGAGCCGTGTCCTCGCTGCTGCCCGAGGAACTCGGGGTCGACACGCAGATCGGATCTGGCGCACGGATCCTCGATCTGTGCGCCGGGACCCTCGACTCCACCCTCGAGATCCACCGCCGCTATCCCGAGGCCGACCTCATCGGCGGCGACTTCTCAGCCGGCATGCTGGCTACGGGTGAGCGACGAGTCGCCGATCTCGGCGGGGTGCGAGCCACCGCCAAGATCAGCGCCCAGCACATGGACGCCCACAGCCTGCCGATCGAAGACGCGAGCCTCGACGCCATCTTCTGTGCCTTCGGCGCCCGCAACCTCTCGGACCTCGACCGGGCCAGCCGCGAGCAGCTGCGCTGCCTTCGACCCGGGGGCCAGCTGGTGGTGCTCGAGTTTTTTCGGCCCACCGCATGGGCCACCCGGGCTTTCCACACGGTCTACAACCGCACCGTGCTGCCTGTGGTCGGCTGGGCCTGCACCGGCAACATCGACGCCTACCGCTACCTGCCCCGCAGCATCGGCGCCATGCGAACGGCGAGCGAGTATCGCGGCTCGCTCGAGGAGCTCGGTTTCGAAGCGGTCAGCGTCGAGACCCTGACCTTCGGCGTCGCCTCGATTGTCCGCGCGCGACGACCTGCGCTCGCCGCTGCGTTGGCCCCAGAATCAGAATCAGAATCAGCTCTCGCTGCCAACGAGGCCCCCGCGTGAAACTGGTCATCGCTATCACGGGGGCGAGCGGGGCCCGCTATGCCCAGCGCGCCCTCGAGCTCCTCAGCCAGGTCTGTGGGCCCCAGACCCAGGACCCGCGCCCAGGCACAGACTCAGGTGCAGGCCCAGGCCTGGGGAACGACGCTCGAAAGCCCGCGCTGGAGGTCCATTGGGTGGCCTCGGCGACCGCCGCCAGCGTGTGGCAGACCGAAATCGGCACCCCCATGCCGGACCAGGTCGCCGGCCTGACCCGCTGGGACCGGCACGACTTCTCGGCACCCTTCGCGTCCGGTTCGAACGCCCCGGACGCGGTCGTGCTCCTCCCTTGTTCGATGTCGAATCTCGCCCGGGTCGCCAACGGTGGCGGCGACGACCTCGTGTCTCGGGCCTGCGAGGTCGCCCTCAAAGAGCGGCGGCGGCTGATATTGGTCGTCCGCGAGACCCCCCTGAGCCTCGTCCACCTGCGCAACATGGTCGCGGCCACGGAAGCGGGGGCGATCATCTTGCCCGCGGTCCCCAGCTTCTACGCGGGTGTCGAGACCCTCGCTCAGGCCATCGACACGGTCATCTCCCGGGTCTTCGATCGTGCGGGCATCAGCGAGTTAGGGCCGGCCTTCGACATCGCGCCACGGTGGGGAGCGAGCGCGTGAGCAGCTCGAACCCAGGTGGGCTCCCCGGCCCCCACTGCCCGGAACTCGAGTCGGAGTTGCCCCGTCAGCGCCCCGATCGAATCTCGCGTGTGCAGATGCTCGGCCTGCGCCACAACCCGCCCCGCATGGGTCGCTGGGCCATGGAGCGCCGCCGCGAGCTGTTTGGAGACGACGCTCTGCTGTGCCCGACTCCCACCTTGGGCGCGGTCCCCGAGGGCCCCGCCCTGCTCCGCGGTGACGCCCTCGATCCGCTGCAGAACTGGCCCGAGCCTGGTCACTGGCGCGCCGGTGACCGACTCCTGCTCCCGGTTCCCGCCACCGACGAGGGTGCCCAGCGGTACACGGAGTGGCTGCTCGAACTGGCTGCGGCGGCCGAAAAAGATGGTTTTCTAGGGTCCGCGCGCCCAGGCGAGGCCCCCTCTGCCCTCGCTCCGTTTTCGCCTGAGCCCGGCGGGACCCACCGCCTGTGGATCATCGCTGTCGCCCGGCTGGTCTTGCCCGCGCAGATCCGGGTCGAGGCCCGCCACGATCTGATCGGCATTCGCCTGGCCCAGGTCGCCCTGGGCTTCGGCGCCGACACGCTCTCGGGCCCCATCGAGCCGGAGCGCCGACTCCCGGTCGCCGGCGTGACTCGCCCCAGCGAGGCCTCTCTCGCCGGCCTCCGTACCCTCATCGAGCAGGCCGGCTTGCGCTGTGTCCTGCCCCCCACCAAGGACCCCCGATGAACCGCACCAAGGACACGGCCCGCTTCGCTCAGCTCACCGCCAAGGTCCGCGCCGAAGAGGCCCTCGACCTCGACGACGGCGTCTTCCTCTACACCTACCCCGACCTTTTGGCCGTGGGCGCACTCGCCAACGAGCGCCGCGAGGCCCTGCACGGCGACAAGACCTTCTTCAACGTCAACTTCCACATCAACCCGACCAACGTCTGCGTCGCGGACTGCAAGTTCTGCTCGTTCGCCCGGCTCGAGCCCGACTCGCCGGCCGCGTACACCATGAGCATCGACGAGATCCGGGGCAAGCTCATCGAGCGCATGGATCAACCGGTCACGGAGATCCACATCGTCAGCGGGCTGCACCACACCCTGCCCCTGAGCTACTACACGGACTCGCTGCGGGCCCTCAAGGCCCTGCGTCCAGACATCCACCTCAAGGCCTACACCGCCGTCGAGATCCACTACTTCTCCGAGAAGTACGGCATGAGCTACACGGAGGTGCTCACCGAGCTCAAGGATGCGGGCCTCGACAGCATGCCCGGCGGGGGCGCCGAGATCTTCGCCCCGCGAGCGCGCCGCAAGCTCTGCCGCGGCAAGGCCGACGCCGAGCAGTGGCTCGAGGTCCACCGAGCCGCCCACACCCTCGGCATCCGCACCAACTGCACCATGCTCTACGGCACGGTCGAGACCCTCGAAGAGCGGGTCGACCACATGCTCCAGCTGCGGGATCTCCAGGCTGAGACCGGGGGCTTTCAGGCCTTCATCCCCCTGGCCTTCCACGCCGAGAACAACAGCCTGCATAAGCTCCCCCCGCCCACGGGCGTCGACAACCTGCGGACCTACGCCGTCGGCCGGCTCATGCTCCACAACATCGCCCACATCAAGGCCTACTGGATCATGATCGGCGTAAAGACCGCCCAGGTCGCCCTCAGCTTCGGTGTGGACGACATCGACGGCACGGTTCAAGAAGAGAAAATTTATCATATGGCAGGCGCCGAGACGCCGCAGACCCTCACCCGTGTGGACCTCATCCGCCTCATCCGGGAGGCCGGACGGACCGCGGTCGAACGCGACACCCTCTACAAGGAGCGCTGGGTCGACACGGGGGAAGCCCTCTCGGATATCCGTATCGACGCGAGCTTGCCGTTTTCGTCCCGATCCGACAGTCGGAGCCGGGTCGGCCTCCCCGTGATCTGAAGCGAGCGTACGCATGGACGGCACGAACACCACCCGGTCTTCCCTCTCTTCTCCCTCCCCTCCCTCCCCCTCTTCCCCGGCCGCCGACCCGGTCGAGCGAGCGTCGGGGCAGACCCTGCGCGTCCAGGCGGTGTCCTTTCTCAACGCCCGGCCCCTCTATCACACGCTCGTCGATCCGGCCCGGACACCCCGCTACGGGGACGGCACCCCCATGTTCGAGGTCGTCGAGGCCCTGCCCAGCGACTGCGCCACGGCCCTCGCCGAGGGGGCCTGCGATCTCGCCTTGATCCCGGTCGCCGCCTATGTCGACCACCCTGAGTGGGAGGTCGTCCCGGGCATCGGGATCAGCTGCCGCGGGCCGGTCGAGACGGTCGTGGTCTGCTCGGTGGCGCCCATCGAGCAGGCCCAGACCCTCTACCTCGACGGCGCCTCTCGGAGTTCGGCCCTGCTCATTGCCCTGCTGCTTCACGAGCGCGGTCTGAGCCCCGAGCTGGTCAGCGTCCCCCACGGCCGGGGCGAGGCCCTGGCGCGGGCCTCCGAAGGCCGTGCGGCGGCCCTGGTCATCGGCGACGCAGCCTTTGGGCTCGGCGATCGCTTCCCCCACACCTGGGACCTGGGCGCGACCTGGTTCGAGGAGACGGGCCTGCCCATGGTGTTCGCGTTTTGGGCCGCGCGCCCAGGTGTGCTCCGCCCCGAGCACGTCGAGGCCCTGCAGGCCGCCCGCGATCGGAGCCTCGGCAAGTACGCCGAGGCGATCGCCAAACAGTACCGGGACGAGCTCGAAGCGCTCCAGAGCGAAGCCGAGGCCGAGGCCGCCCCTGGGCAGGGGGGGCAGGAGGGGCTCGAGCAGCCTCTGCTGCCTGTCGCCCACTACGCCGACTACCTGCGCAAGACCATCCGCTATGGCCTCGAGACCCAGCACCGCGAGGGCCTGGTCGAGTACCTGGCGCGCTGCCGCGACGCCGGTCTGATCGAGATTCCGGGCCTGCACGCCGACGATCCCGTGCACATCCACTTCGCCGGCTCGACGACCCCGGAGAAGCTCGTCGCCGCCCGCCGTCGCCGGGCGCCCCTGGACGTGGAGACCCTGCTGACCACGGCCAGCGCCGGCGGTCGCCTGGACCTGGCCGAAGGCATCTATCTCTACGAGAACGCCCCCCTGATGCGCCTGGGAGAGGCCGCCGACGAGCGCCGTCGCGCCCTGCACCCCGAGCGGGTCGTCACCTACATCATCGATCGCAACGTCAATTACACGAACTACTGCGTCACACGCTGCAAGTTCTGCAACTTCTACGTCCCGCCCACGGACAAGACCGGCCGCGGCTACACCTTGACCAGGGCCCAGCTCGCCGAGAAGTTCCGCGAGACCGAGGCCCTGGGCGGCATCCAGATCCTGCTCCAGGGTGGGCTCAACCCGGCCCTCGGCCTCGAGTACTACGAGGACCTGTTCCGCTGGACCAAGGCCAACTTCGACCTCAAGTTGCACGCCCTGTCGCCCACCGAGATCATCCACATCGCCCAGATCGAGGATCTGAGCGTGGACGCGGTCCTCTCTCGGCTCGCGGCGGCAGGCATGGACTCGCTCCCCGGTGGCGGCGCCGAGATCCTCGACGACGAGGTCCGCAACCGGATCAGCCCGTTCAAGAACTCGACCGAAGAGTGGCTCGCGGTCATGGAGGCCGCCCACAAACTGGGTATGCGCAGCTCGGCGACCATGGTGTTCGGGTTCCAGGAGACCACCGAGCACATCCTCATGCACTTCGATCGCCTGCGCAGCCTGCAGGACAAGACCTCCGGGTTCACGGCCTTCATCAGCTGGCCGTTCCAGGCCGACGGCACCCGCCTCAAGCTGCGCGACGACACCTCGGCGCTACGCTACCTGCGGATCCAGGCGCTCTCGCGCCTCTACCTCGACAACATCCCCAACATCCAGGTGTCTTGGCCGACCCTCGGCCCCGAGGTCGGGGAGATTGCCCTGCGCTTCGGCGCCAACGACTTCGGGTCGCTCATGATCGAGGAGAACGTGGTCTCGACCGCGGGCGCCCACTTCATGATGAGCGCCCGCGAGATCGAGCGTCACATCCGCCTGGCGGGCTTTGAGCCCCGGCGCCGCAATATGCAGTACGAGCTCCTGGCGAGCTGAACTGAGCGAGGACTGCTCGAGGACCCCTATTCGAGCAGTCCTGCGCCCTACTCTTTGGGTAGATCGATGTCGAGTTTGTCGAGCTCCGCCTCGATCTGGCTGCGCAGCGCAGCCTCGGACTTGCCCAGGCGCTTGGCGGCTTTCCTGACGGAGTAGCGTGTATCGCCGACCCTGATCTTGGTCCCGGGGCCGATCACGACATTGCCCTCGGCGTCCCGGCCCGCGCCCTCGATGCCCACATACACATCCCGACCGGTCAGCGCGGGGAAAGCCTCGATCGTATCGCGGTAGGCCTTCTGGTCCTTGGGCGGGAGCTTGTCGATGTCGACGTCACCCATATTGACGACCGCCCCTGCCTCGAGGGTGCCCCCCTTGTAGACCGCTTTGGAGGCCTTGATCGCCCGCTTCATCGGCGACGGTTTTGTGCTGCGCAGGTGTGGATTTCGCAGCTGGTAGACCACTTCATCGCCGCCGCCGGGATCGGTCCCGGCGCCCTTCTTCTGTCGATCTGCGCTCGGGATCCGCACCCAATCCTCGTCGACCCTCGGGGTGCCGTCCTCGGCGATCATGTCTGCGCTCCCGTACCACTGAGGGAGCGCGGTGAGCCGATGCCACAGCCAGGCTGCCGTGCCCCCCAAGAGCAGCACGAGCACGAGCGCGGCGATGCCGATCTTCTTGGCCATCGGGCGAGTGTAGCTTGAGACCTCCGCATGTGCTGCAATCCCCTCCCGCGATGGCCCTGTTCAAGACCCGCCCGGAGGTCCGCCTCTCTCTCGACGGCGGCTTGGTGACCGGGGAGATCGGGACCTACCTCGTGACCCTGGAGTGCCCTCGCCCCGTGGTCGTGCGCGCGGTCCGGTTGACCGTCTATGGCGAGGTCTGTTGGGAGCACCCGCAAGAGGGCCGGGGCCGGGGCTGCTCTCGCTTCATCAACCAGGAGCTCTCGCTCCTCGACGCCCCCACCGAGCTGGACGAGGGTCCCCACCGCTTCAGAGCGAAGGTCCAGCTGCCCTCGGGGATCCCGGGCTCGTGGACGGGGCGCGCGCTGAGGGTGCGCTACGGGGCCGAGGTCCGGGTCGAGATCCCCTGGTGGCTGGATCGCAAAATACGCTTCGATCTGGGGGTCGCCGAGGGCCAGCGCACCCGTCCCGAGCCCGAGCCCCGAGCGCAGGTCTACGTCACCAACGCTGGAGGCCCCAGCATCCACCAGCCTTACCTCGAGGTCTCTCTCGGCCAGCACAGTTTCTCCCCTGGCCAGGTCCTGCGGGCCAACGCCGCCCTCGGCAATACCCACGCGCTCCGCTACGAGCAGCTCGAGGTCACGATCTTCGCCCGAGAGCGAACCCCTCTGCCCTTCGGCGCCGACAACACCTACGAACACCACGTGGCCCGGTGGACAGTCCCGCTACACGAGGGCAGCGACGTGGGCGAGCTCCAACCCATCCCCTTCAAGCTCGAGATCCCGGACTCCGTACGCCCGGGTTTCAAGATCCACAGATGTTCGCTGAGCTGGCACCTGCGCGTGCGCGCCCACGTCCCGCGCACCTTCGACCCGACCTTGGACATCCCGATCACCGTGCTGACTCGAACGCCCGATCGCGGGTCGAGTGAAGCCATCCCGCTCGCCGTCGGGGCGGATCGCCTGCACCTGATCTGGGGGGCGGTCGCCCAGGCGACGCAGACCCAGCTCGTGGGGGGGCGCCTGCTGGGGCGCGTCGGGAAGCTCGAGGTCGTGGTCGAGCGCAACAGCCCCAAGAGGGGCGGCCGGGCCCGGGTTTTTGGGATCGTTCGCTTCCCCGCTCTCGGCGTGGGACTCGAGGCCCAGCGCACCCTCAGGAGTCTGTTGTGGAGCACCCACAGCTATGACTTGAGGACCCGGGATCCGGCCCAGACCGCCGTGGTTCAAAGCGAGATCGGGCCACTCCTCGACGACAACTACACACTCGTCGAAGTCTCCGACCAGCACCTGCGCTTGGTCCTCCCGGGCACAGGGCTGCAGCTCGAGAAGCTCCAGGCCTTCGTCGAGTTCTTGGGTGAGCTGTGTGTGGCGCTGCAGGAGGTGGAGGCGCTCTTGCCCCCTGCCAAAGTGCTCCTCCCCTACGTCGAAGCCTGGCGAAGCGCAGCTCAGGTGGGGCGAGCCACGCTGCGCCTCGCCGACCTCCAGCTCGAGTTTCAGCGCGATGGCCAGCGCCTGACCTTGGGCTGGGAGTTCGAACCCACCTTGCCCGAGAGCCCCGCCCGCCTGCGTGCGACTCGGATCGAGCTGTTCCCGGGCCAGAGCATTCCCTCTCGCATGTGCCTGAGCTGGTCGGGGCACACGGCCTTGCCCGAGCACGAATGGCCCCTCGATGCGCTCGTCACTCCCCCGGGCTGGGCGGCGCCTCCCGCCCGGGTGAGTCTGCAGATCGAGACCCACAGCGTGCGCCTGTTTCTCCCGGCTCCGCTGGCCGATCCTCGTGACGAGCTCGACCGCATCGAGCAGCTGTTCGCCCTCGGCCGGCGGATTCGCGGAGAGACCGGGCCCTACCGATAGTTCCCCTCGATGTCGAAACTCTGCTCGGCAATGGCGAATAGGTCCCTGTGAATAGGCCCCTGCCGATAGTTCCCCCTCGACCTCGATTTAAAAGCTCTGGGCCCGATTCGTTCACCGGGCCTCACCGGGGATACGCCGAGCATTTTTTTGCCCTGCCTGGAACCTCGTCGACGAGCTCCGGTCATAGGGGGTGAACCGAGCGACGGCCGCCTTCGCCGACCACTCCGCCCGCGCCCATAGGCGCCGCCCAGTGTCGACATCCGCCCAGGCCACGCGAGGCACCCGTACATCCACACGTTCGGCGCAGCGCCGTGCTCTCCCCAGGAATATCCCCATGGCCGACAAGACCCTCACCTTTCGTATCTTCCTCGACGACCAGCTGGTCGACACGCGCACCTTCGAGCACGACGTCATCAAGCTCGGTCGCCTCGCCAGCAGCCACCTCCGCCTCGACGACGAGGCCGTCGCCAGGATGCACGCCGTCATCGAAGTCGGGCCCAGCGGCGATGTTCGGTTGATCGATCTGGGGAGTGGTGGCGGCACGCGGATCAACGGTGGGCGCGTCGCTGGCAACCGGGCCCTGCGGGCCGGAGACTCGATCGAAGTCGGCCCCTACACTCTCGAGCTGGCCATCGTCGAGACCAGCGTCCAGCCCACGCCTGCGTCGGCCGCCGCCCCCGGAGCGCCGAGCCCACACACCCCCGTGAACGCCCCCTCGGTGAACCCCTCCGTCGCCCCCTCCGTCTCCCCCTCCGTCTCAGTGGATCTGTCCACGATCGAGGACTCGACCCGAGAGGTCGTGGAGGTGGTCACCAGCTTCGGCGCGTCGATCCTCGACGTCTCCCACGTCGGCCAGGCACGCAGCCGAAAGCGCAGCGCGGCGCCCCTGATGGCCCTCGGTGGCCTGTTCATGGCCGGTGGCCTCGGCCTCTTCGCCTACGAGGTCGCCCAGCCTTGGGAGACCTACACCCAGCAACTCGCCGAGGCGACCCAGCAGAGCCGGGTCGGCCCCGAGGCCCCGGGCCTGGGGACGGGTGCCCTCGGGCTCATGCTCGCCATGCTCGGGCTGGTCCCCTTCGTCGCCGGAGCCCTGCGTCGGCGTGACGAATCCATGGACGTGTTCGCCATCGGCGAGGGTAGCGAGGCCAACTTCAAAGTCTCGGGCGCGGACCTGCCGAACCCGGCCGCGACTCCCCTCGTCCAGCGTGGGTCCGCGGGCTACACCCTCTCGTTCACGCCCAGCATGCATGGTGACGTCAGCGTGGGCGGGCAGCGTCTCTCGCTTCGAGAGCTGGTCGCCAGCGGCCGGGCGGCGCTCGTCGACGGGGCCTACAACTACACCCTGCCCGACCGCGCTCGGGCCCGCGTCCACCACAACGACGTGACCTTCAACCTCAACCTGGTCAAGCGTGGGGCGGTCGTCGCCGGGCGCGGAAAGACCGACTGGGCGTTTTGGGGCTACTTCGGCGGGACCGCGACCGTGGCCACGGCGTTTTACCTACTCATGCGCTCGACCCCCGACGACGCGCTGGGCCTGCAGCTGGAAGACGATGCCGCGGCGGCTCGCTTCGCCTCCTACTTTCACCAAGCTGCGGTCGAACCAGAAGAACAACAGGCGGAGGTCGAGCCCACCGAAGTCGCAGACAAGTCGGCCGGAGGCGAGGCGGGCAAGCGCGCCCGCGGCCCCGAAGGTCAGATGGGTGACAAGACCGCGAAGGCCACCAACAAGGCCTACGCCATCGCCGGTCCCAAGAGCGCGATCCCCAAGATGGCGCGGATCTTCGACGCGGACCGAGCGGCCCGCAGCGCCGGTATCCTCGGCATGATGGCCAATCAACAGGGCCACTTCCTGGCCTCCATCGACGGCGGCTCGTTCGCGGTCGGCAACAACGACACCGACGCCTGGGGCAACATGGTCGGCACCGAGATCGGCGCGGCCTACGGAACCGGCGGGCTCGGCCTGGTCGGCTCGGGTCACTCGGGCGGCGGCACGGCCGAGGGTCTCATCGGCATGGGCACCACGGGCCTCATCGGCCACGGTCCAGGCAACGGCGGCTCCAGTATGGGCCGTGGACCCGGCGGCGGTGTCGTGGGCTTCGGCAAGAAGAAAAAACCGGCGATCGTCGCCCGCATCGGCAAGGGCAAGGTCATCGGCGCGGTCGACAAGGACACGATCCGCCGCATCGTCCACTCGCACCTCATGGAGGTCCGCGGCTGTTACAACGCCGGACTGAGCCGCAACCCGACCCTCGAGGGGCGCGTAATGATGCAGTTCTCGATCTTGGGCAACGGCAAAGTCGGCAGCGCCGCGGTCCAGGAGAACACGACCAAGGATAAAACTGTGGGCACCTGCATCGCCAAGGCGGTCAAGCGCTGGAAGTTCCCCCGGCCCCGAAACGGCGGCACGGCCCTGGTCTCCTACCCCTTCCGGCTCAGCGCGCGCTGAGTTGAACCCTCGCAGCCCGCGGTCACAGATCCGGTCGGCCATCGTGCCGCCGAGTCTGTGACCGTTTCGGTTGAACGGAACCGGGTACGCTCATCGCTTGTCTCCTCGACCCTGGAGCGGCGATACTGCCTGCATGTCGAGCTCTCCCGCGCGCGCCCTCGAGACCGCCGCATTCGCCGACTTCGACGACCTGGATGCCTGGCGCGTATTCGCGGACTGGCTGGAGGCCGAGGGGGACCCCCGTGCCCACATCGCCAGCCTCGCCCTGCACGCCGGGTCTGCGTTTTTGTCCGAGCGCCCGCGGATCCACGCGGAGATCGCCGACTTCGAGGCCGAGCGAAGCGCCGAGTTCAAAACCTGGGCTCAGGAGCAGGGTGCCTCGGCCGTCCAACCACGCTTCGCAAGGGGTTTTCTCGTCGGTCTCGATGGGCCCCTCTCCAACCTCGCGCCCCACCTCGAGACGCTGGCCGCAGATGCCCCGCTTCGCCGCCTGACCCTCCGTGACTGCGACCCCGACGGGGCTCGGGACTTGTTGGAGACCCGCCCGACCTGGCTCGCCTCGCTCCACTATCTCAAGCTCGAGGGCTCCCTCGGCGGAGCCTGCACCGCGCTCGCCACCTGTCCCCTGTCGAAGCTGCGTCGCCTCAACCTCCGCAATGCGGAGGTCGGCCCAGAGGACTGTGAGGCCCTCGCCGGGCTCCAGACGGAAGAGCTCGCCGCCCTGGTGCTGAGCGACAACCCGATCGACGACCAGGGCCTGCGCGCCCTGTTGCAGTCACCGACCCGCGGGCAGTGGCGCGAGCTCTACCTCTCGTCGTCGCAGGTGACCGCCGTCGGGCTAGGACACCTCGTCGACGCCGGAGGGCTCGATGCCCTCGAGTGTCTGTACCTCAATCGCATCGAGACGACATTCGCGTCCTTCGCCCCACTCGCGGACTCGAAAGCCCTGCCTGGGCTACGCCGGCTCGAGATCGACGGAGGAGAGATGTATGGGAGCCGAGACGTCCATGAGCAGCTGCGGGCTCGTTTTGGTGCGGGCCTACGATTGGTCTGAGCGTCGAATCTGCGGACCCGAGCGCCGCGGCCCTTTGAGCGGAGTGCGCTGAACTCGGATCCGGTGCGCTCAGGCGGGCTCGGATCCGATGAGCGCCTCGACCTCGGCTCGCCAGCGCCGACCGAGCTCGGGTTGGACCATATACACATAGGCCGCGTAGCCGCGCAGATAGTCGACAAAGTGCTCTCGATCGCGGGCCTGGCCGTCCAGGCCGTGCTTGCGGCAATTGTGCAGGGTCGCCCGGAATACGCGACGGGCCTCCCGGGGGATGGTCGTGCGCTCGTTGACGACGATCCCGGTGACCATCTGACGTCGGCTCGGCCGCAGGATCTGGCGTTTACCGACGTGCTCCGAGAAGCCCTCTTGATGGAGGATTTGATCGATCCACCAAAACACCCGGCCGATGTTGAGCGTGTCGACGCTGGCCTGGGCATGAAAGGAAAAGCTCAGATCGTCGGCGTAGCGGGTGTAGCGAGCCCCCAGTTTGGCTGCCAGCCCCGAGAGGCGCGCGTCCAGGCGCCGGCAGGCCAAGTTGGCGAGCGCCGGTGAGGTCGGTGCGCCCTGGGGCAGCTGTCCGGGCCAACACACCACCCGCTCGCCATCGGCATCTTCGACCACAGGCCGCCGGGTACACAGGGCCGCCAGCGCCCCCGCCACGTCGCCGTAGCCCAACCAGGTGAACAGACCCCGCACGCGCCAGTAGTGGATGGTGGGGAAAAACTCGCGGATATCCGACTTGAGGAGCAGGCGAGCACCGACGTGGACCCGGGCGTTGGAGACGGTCGAGCGCCCAGGGACGAAGCCGTGCGCGGCCTCGTGGGTGGGAACCAGACTGAGGATCTCGGCGAGGAGCTTGCGCTGGATGGCCCGCAGGGGCGCGCGTGGGGCCGAGATGACCCGCGTGCCGCCCTTGGCCTTGGGGATCTCAAAATCGATGTAGGGCGCCCCGTGAGCGCTGCCCGGACGCATGAAGCGGCGCAGCTCCTGCTCGTCGCTGCAGCCCAGCCAGCGCGCGAGCGCGTCGACGGTGGCGAACTGGGGCAGCCCAGACCGAACCCCCGCGGGCGCGAGCGAGGGTCCCCGACCCTCGCGGCTCCGATCGACACGCAACGCCCAGCGACCTGTCTCGCCGGCCGAGAGCAGATCCGTGAACCCGTGGCGCGCGGCGGCGACCTCGACCGTCCGGCGGACGTGACGATCGGGATCGCTGTGCAATCGAGTGAGCACTCGGGCCGCGTGGGTCCGCGACAGGCAGGCGGCCACAGCGGGCACAGCAGCTCGGCGTGCGAGCGGATTCGGAGCCTCGACCCGTGCTCTGATCGCGGGCTCGAGCGTGGGAAATACGTAGTGCCGAGCGACCTCGTACTCGGCGAAGTCCCGGTGGGCCTCCAGCAGCGCGGTGATCTGCCCAAAGTTTTGGTCGGGCTCGTCGAGCAGCCCCCGCAGTTCGAGCAACAGATTGGCGAGCAACATGGCGCTGGAATCAGGGGGTCAGGAGAAAAAACAGCGGGCCGACGGGGCTTCCGTCGACCCGAGACCGGTCACTTGCTCGGCAAGTCCGTGAACAGGCAAGAAGAAGCCCGAGGAGGGCGTTGCCCGTTCATGGACATCATTGATGCTGGAAGGTGCACAACCGCGACGTAGCATCGCGGGCGGGGCTGGCTCGGTCTCGATCATCGTCGCACGCAGGTGGGTTCGTCGTCTACGAAAAGCTGGGCGAAGACCGAGGCTGTATTTGAGCCTCGGTCTCGGCGGCCTGGTCCTCGGTCTCGGCAGTCTCGAGGCGCGCACGTTCGAACAGAGCCAAGACGGCCTCGCGCAGGGGCGCCGTCCCGCCTCGTCGAACCAGTCGATCGAAGCGCTTGTTCTCTCCGTAGACCTCGCGCCCGTGGGCGAGGAGAACCTCTGGGCGCGTCGGCTCACTGAACTCGGGGGCCGACAGGAGCTCGAGGTTGTGGGCCAGCTCGGCGTGCCTGCGGGGGGCGCTGATACAGGCGCCTACCCCCTCCTGGGCCAAGCTATAGCGGTAGCAGTCCGCCGCTGTGGGCCCCTGCGGAAGCACCGAGGACGGCTGGAGCATCCGCCCGTAACACAGGGCGGAGAAGCTCAGCAGACCGACATCGCGGGCCACCGCCGTGGGAAAGAGCTCGCGCTCGGCCCCGGTGTGGGCGGCGCTGTGGCGAGTCATGACCACGGGCCAGTCGCCGGTCGCCATGGCCTCACACGCGAGCGCCCTCGCGTGGGTCGAGAACCCGTAGCTCCGGATCCACCCTCGGGCTTGGAACTCGCGCAGCGCCGCCGATGTCTCGGCTCCCAAGCGCGCGGGCGAACGGACCCAAAACACCATGAACAGGTCGATGCACTCTCGGTTCAAGCGCCGCCGGGCCGACTGGAGGTCGCGCTCGAGGCCCGCCCGATCGGCGTGAAAGCTGCCCGCGATGACCTGGAGAGCACGGCGCCGAGGCTGACGCAGGAAGCGGGTCATGTTGATGTAGCGCGGCTCCCAAAACAGCGTGTCGACGCCGTGCTCGACCGCGAACGCCAGCGACGATGGACTGAGCTCGTTGGCCCCCGAGATGACCAGCGGGGCGACCTCCAGACCCGAACGCCCGAGCGTCCGAGTCGTGATCGAGGGGCGGGCTGCGGACGGCCGAGTGCCGGCCGAGGACGATATATGGGGGGCAGCAGGGCTCGCCCAAGTCGGGATCTCTGGCGCGAGCGCCACTGTGAGCGCCTCGAGGTGAGCACGGACCACACCGTCATCATCATCACCATCGCGCTGCGCCCCGAGGTCCTGCTCGAGCGCGCGCTGCAGCCGAGCGTAGGCCCGCCCGCGGGGCAGGTTCGCCGGGCCCAAGAGCAGTGCCGACCAACATGCGATCTGTTCGTCGGGGCTCAGCTCGCCCGCGAGCAGGGCTTCGAGGCGACGCTCGAGATCGTCGATCGGATCCAGCCGATCCGCCGCCTCACCTCGGACCGCGGGAGAGCGATCGCGGGTGGCCGCCAACAGACGCAACAACCATGGGCGATCGAGATCCTTGGGGCGGTAGAGGCCGATACCGATCACACGCAGGCGTGGATCCGGCGTGTCCACGAGGGCCGCCGCCAGATCGGCGCGGGACCCCTCGAGTTCGGCGAGTCCAGCCGGGCCATCCAGGCGAGCCCGGCGAAGCAACTCCGCGCCACAGACTCGGCGAAGATGATGATCGAGGGAGTCGTCGAGGGTCATCTCCGCGACGCGGGCCGTCGGAGCGAAGCCACACCCGGCGGCCTGGACCTCTGGATCGCCATCCGCGAGCGCACGCTCGCTCAGCTCTGCCCGCGACCCGAACTCAGAGCGCACACCGAGGGCCCGCAGCGCCGCCGCCCGAACCCGACCGTCGACGTCTCCGAGTCCCGCCTGCAGACACTCGAGGGCCACGCTCGGGTCGCCCATGCACAGCGCCCGTGTCCGGGGCGCGAGCCCGCCCAAACTGGGAAGATCGAGGTGGGCACCCAGCTTTCGACATCGGGCCAGGCCCTCGGCGGCGAGGCTGCGAAGGGCCATCGAGGGCGAGCTCATGCCCGCGATCAAGACTCGCTCCATCGTGGGTGCCCTGCCCTGCTCCCGCCACAACACCCGCCCACAGGCGGCAAAGAGCGCAGCTCGAACCCGGAGGCGGGGGTGCGCAGACTGGGCCAGCGCGCGATCGAGGAGGTCGTCCGCACCGTGGTTCGCGGCCCACTCGATGGCCCAGGCGAGCGCGCCCGGGAGCCCCGAGTTCAGCCCGAGTTCAGCCAGTGGCCGGGCCCTCGCGCCCAACCTTCCGAGCAGCCGCGCGACCTCTGCCGGGGCCGCGGGAACCCGCGGATCCTCGAGCCAGGCCATGGCCGGGCGCAGGGTCTGGGCATCGTCGAAGCCCGCCAGGCGCCTGCGCGCCTCGGCCCGCAGCGCGCCGTGGCTCTCGGCCAAGAGCGGGATCAACTCGGCGGCGGCCAGCGACCCGGGACTCGCAGCGAGCAAGCGAGCTGTGACCACGGCCGGGTCTGGGTCGGCCAACTCCAGGCCGGCACCGGGATCACGGATGATCCCGAGCTGTTCGGGGATCTGGTCCTCGCCCTCGGGCCAGCCGCTGGCGAGGTAGGCGAGCGCCGCCCGGGCGGCGTCGCCGAGCTCCGCACCGGCGTCGAGCACCACCTCGCGCAGGCGAGCCCGCTCGCGCTCGCGCAGCTGCTCTCGATCCTCACCCGGATCCCCTCCCACCTCGAGTGGGGCCCGCTCGACCACGAGCGCGAGGGCCTGGACCACGGCGTGGCGAACCCGCCAAAACGGGTCCTCCAAACCGCGGATCAACACGGGGATCGCGGCCTCTCCCCAAATCCCCGCGAGTGCCCGCACCGCCGCGCGCCGGACCCACCACGTCGGGTCGCTCTCGATACACCGGGCCAGGCCAGCGCCGAGTTCGTGGCTGACCGGTGCTGCGCGCTGGTCGGCCACCGCCGCCAACCCACCACAGGCCGCCTCACGGACGCTGGGCAGCGGGTCGTCGAGGGCCTCGAGCAGCCACTGGGTCAGCTCGCTCAGGTGGGCAGCCACCGCATCTCGATTGCGCGCCCAGCGGGCCAGGCGACCGAGGCGACCGGCCCGCTCTGTCGCGGCCTGGCGGACCGGGCCGTGGGTGTCGGTCAGTGCCCGGCGCAGCGCTGGCGCGAGGCGGACAAAAGACTCCCGGTCGAAGGCCAGGGCTCGGACCGCGTGAGCCCGGATCACCGGGTCGTGGCTGAGACAGTCGATCTCGGCGATCCCGCAGCCACGCTCGATGGCAGCTCGCCTGGGCGCCTCGCTCACGAGGCCTCCCGGCTGGCGAGGCGGGTGTCCAGGCGGTGGCGCACGTCTCGACGCAGACCGCTGTCGTCCCTCAACGCGACCGGCGCCCAGTACCAGAGCACCCGCCCACGGGCGACCACAAAGCAGCGCGAGAAGGTCATGCCGTCCGCCTCCGACTCGACCAGGCCAGACTCGAGACAGCGCGTACACAGGCAGGGCAGGGTCGGCCCGTCGTGGGCGCTGAGGTTGGTCAGGCCATCGTCGAGCACGGCCTCCGACTCGACGTAGCGACCGTCGTCATTCAGCGCACGGGCGAGCTGCTCGCGCGTGGCCTCGTCCTCGGGCCGGGTCGCTAGGGCCCGCCGCAGCGAGGCGACGAGGTCGCTTGGATTGGGCTCGGACACGGCCCAATCCTACACCCACCAAAAGTAGAGACGCCCACCTCTCTCGGGGTGGGCGTCTCTACTTTTGGGTCTATCGAGTGACGGCTGCTTCGAACTCAGCCGAAGTCGTCGAACATGACGTTCTCGGCCTCGACGCCGAGCTCGAGAGCCATCTTGATCACGGCCTGGTTCATCATCGGCGGCCCGCAGATGTAGAACTCGCAGTCCTCGGGGGCCTCGTGTTTGTCGAGGTAGAGCTCGCGGCAGACCTGGTGGATGTAGCCGGTCGCCCCCTCCCAGTTGTCCTCCTCGAGCGGATCCGACAGGGCCAGAGTCCATTTGAAGTTCGGGAACTCGGCCGCGATCGAGTCGAAGTGATCGACATAGAAAGCCTCGCGCAAAGACCGAGCGCCGTACCAGAAGCTCACCTTCCGCTCGGTGCGGACACGCTTGAACTGGTCGAAGATGTGCGAGCGCATGGGCGCCATACCGGCGCCGCCGCCAATGAAGATCATCTCGGCGTCGGTCTCGCGGGCGTAGAACTCACCGTAGGGCCCGGAGATGGTGACCGAGTCCCCCTTCTTGAGGTTGAAGATGAACGAGCTCATCTTGCCGGGCGGAAGGTGAGGCTGACGCGGCGGCGGTGAAGCCACGCGCACGTTCAGCATGATGATGCCGAACTCCTCCGGGTAGTTGGCCATCGAGTAGGCCCGGGTCACGGGCTCGTCGACCACGGAGGTAAAGCGCCACATGTTGAAGCGGTCCCAGTCGCCCCGGTACTCGTCGTCGATCTCGAAGTCCTTGTAATGGACGGTGTGCGCGGGACACTCGATCTGGATGTAGCCGCCGGCCCGGAAGGGCACGTCCTCGCCCTCGGGGAGGTCCAGGATGAGCTCCTTGATGAAGGTCGCCACGTTGTCGTTGCTGCGGACCTTGCACTCCCACTTGCGGACGCTGAAGATCTCGGGCTCGACCTCGATCTTCATGTTCTCTTTGACCTTGACCTGGCAGGCCAAGCGGCAGCCGGCGCGGACCTCTCCGCGGGTCAGCCAGCCTTCTTCCGTGGGCAGCACCGCGCCCCCGCCCTCGTGGACGTGGACCTTGCAGACCCCGCAGGAACCCATGCCACCACAGGCAGAGGGGATGTAGATCTTGGCGTCGGCCAGGGTGTTGAGCAGGGTCGATCCGGCCGGGATCGTCATCGCCTTGCTGGCGTCGTCGTTGATCAAGATCGTGACGTCCGCCGTGTTGACGAGGCTCTTGCGCGCGATGAGCAAGATCGCTACCAGGGCCAGGATGATGCCCACGAACATCGCCGTGGACAGGCCGACCATGGCCCCGTTGGACATCTCGGCCAAGAGCATTGGTGTGTCGAACATGGTCATTCTCCGTTCAACCGATCACAGCGAGATGCCGCCGAAGAGCATGAAGCCGATGGCCATCAGGCCAGAGACGATGAAGGTGATGCCCAGACCGCGCAGTGCGTGGGGCACGTCGGAGTAGTGCATCTTCTCGCGGATGGCGGCCAAGGCGGTGATCGCCAGCAAGAAGCCGACTCCCGAGCCAAAGCCGAACACCAGCGACTCGCCGACGTTGTAGTCGCGGTCGACCATGAACAACGAGGCTCCGAGGATCGCGCAGTTGACCGCGATCAGCGGCAGGAACACCCCCAGGGCCGAATACAGCGCGGGGGCGTGCTTCTCGAGCGCCATCTCGACGACCTGGACCGCCGCGGCGATGGTCCCGATGAAGGTCAGGAAGTTGAGGAAAGAGAGGTCGACGCCATCGATGAGCGCGTCCTCTTTGAGCACGTAGTGGTACAGGGCCGAGTTCAGCGGGCAGGTCACCGTGAGCACGAAGACCACCGCCGCGCCGAGCCCGATCGAGGTCTTGACTCGCTGCGAGACGGCCAAGAACGAGCACATGCCCAAGAAGAAGGCCAGCGCCATGTTCTCGATGAACACGGCCTTGGTCAGTAGGCTGAGATAGTGCGCCATCATCGGTCTAGTCCTCCTCGACGAGGTCAGGGTTGATAGTCCGCATGATCCAGATGGCCACGGCGATCAGGAAGAAGGCTGCTGGCGAGAGCACCATGAGCCCGTTTGGTGTGTACCAGCCCCCATCTGTGACCAGAGGCATCACCGGAATCCCGAACACCCGGCCCGAACCCAGAAGCTCGCGGACAAATCCGACGGAGATCAGGATCACGCTGTAGCCGAGGCCGTTGCCGACTCCGTCGACGAAGCTCGGCCAGGGCTTGTTCTGCATGGCGAAGGCCTCGGCCCGCCCCATGACGATGCAGTTGGTGATGATCAGCCCGACAAACACGGACAGCTGGGTGGCGACGTCGTAGACGAAGGCCCGGAGCAACTGATCCGTGATGATGACGAGCGAGGCGATGATCGTCAGTTGGACGATGATTCGGATGCTCGACGGGATGTGCTCGCGGATCAGGCTGATCGAGAGGTTGGAGAGCGCGACGACCACCGTCAGGGCGATGGACATCACGACCGCGGTCTCGAGCTTGCTGGTCACCGCCAGCGCCGAGCAGATGCCGAGCACCTGAACCGCGATCGGGTTGGTGTTCAACAGCGGGTCGAGCAGGACTTCTTTGGTCTTGGTCGCCATGTTCAGCTCCCCTCCTGTGCACCGGGTTCAGGTTCAGCTTCTGCCCGGTCTGGCGCGCCGAGGATCTCCGGCGGGCCATTCTCACGGACATTGGCCAAGAACGGCCCGTAACCGTGCTCTCCGAGCCAAAACTTCATCATGTTGTCGACGCCACGGCTGGTGATCGTGGCGCCCGAGAGGGAGTCGACCTCGAACTCGCCCTTGGCGTTCTTGACCACCGCGATGGCGACCTCGCTCCCGCTCTCGGCGAAGGCCTTCTTGCCCTTCCACAGCCCCTTCCAGTTGGGGTTGTCGACCTCGCCGCCGAGCCCGGGGGTCTCGCCGTGGTCGTAGAAGGTGATGCCGGCGATGGTCACACCGTCGGCCTCGAGGGCCAGGTAACCGTAGAGGAAACCCCACAGCCCGTAGCCCTCGATGGGCAAGATCAGCTTCTTGACCGCATTTTTCTCGTCGACCAAGTAGTAGGCGTTGCCGACCTCGGGGACGAAGCGGACCTTGGCCTCGTTGTCGGGTGCCTTGTTGCCGGCCGCCTTGGCGGCCTTCATGGCCTCGTAGTCCGCCGGCCCGACCCCGTCGACATCGGCGACCGGCTCGCCGCTCTCGAGCTGGATGAGCTGGGGGATCAGACGGGCATCGAAGAGCTCCTGAACGTCGGCGTTGCTGAGCTCTTGGCCGGGCAGCAGCAGGCCAGCGACGTCGAGGACCTTCTTTTGTCGCGCGACGGTGGCGTTCTCGTCTTGGCGAGCCTTGAGGAAGATGGCTGCGCTGGATACGCCCAGCGAGCACACCAGGCACACACCCAGGGCGAAGCCGGCGATGTATCCGGGACTGTCTTTCTTCGACATTACTCGGCCTCCTTGTCAGCCGAATCGTGACCGGCGACCGCGGGGGTCAGACCCGCCATGTTGCGGGCCTTACGGCGCTTGACGTTGGCCTGGACCACAAAGTGGTCGATGAGCGGGGCGAACATGTTCATGAACAGGATCGCCAGCATCATGCCCTCGGGGTAACCCGGGTTCACGACCCGAACGAGGACCACCAAGATGCCGATGAAGATCCCGTAGATCCACTTGCCCGTGTCGGTGAACGCCGAGGACACCGGGTCCGTGGCCATGAACACCATGCCGAAGGCCCAACCGCCGAGCGCCATGTGCCACTCGGGACCCATGGCGAACATGGGGTTGGTCTCGGACCCGATGGCGTTGAGCAGCAGGGCCATCCCGAGGGTCCCGAGGGTCACGCCGGCCATGGTCTTCCACGATCCGATCTTGGCGACGATCAGGACCACCGCGCCGACCAGACAAAGCAGCGCGGAGGTCTCGCCCATGGACCCGGGGATGACCCCGATGAAGGCGTCTTGCAGCAGGCCGCCCTGGGCCTCCAAGACCTCCATGCCCTGGGTGGAGTCCGCGGCGACCGCGAGCCAGCTGGCCCCGGTGAAGCCGTCGGTGTTCTCGGCCGCGACCCAGACCGCGTCGCCGGACATGGCTGCCGGGTAGGCGAAGAACAGGAATGCCCGCGAGACGAGGGCGGGATTCATGACGTTCATGCCGACGCCGCCGAAGACCTCCTTGCCCAGGGTCACGCCAAACGCGATGCCCACGGCGACCATCCACAGGGGGATGGTCGGGGGCAGGGTCAGCGCGAACAAGAACCAGGTCACGAGGAAACCCTCGGTGATCTCGTGCTTGCGAACGATGGAGAAGATGACCTCGATGTGCCCGCCGATGATGCCGACGGTCAGCCACACGGGCAGGAAGTGGATCGCCCCGAAGAAGAAGCAGGTCGCTGGGTTGCCGGCGTTGTAGCCGAATCCCAGAGCCTCGAAGATCCACGCCTGCCAACTGTCGAGCGGTGCCGCTCCGTGGCCGATGGCGAGCGCCGCCTGGTAGCCCACGTTCCAGCACGCGAACAGACAGATCGGCAACAGCGCGACGATGACCGCGATCATCATGCGCTTTTGATCGAGCTGATCGCGGACGTGGGAGGCGACCTTGGTGACCGTCCCCGGCGTATAGAGGATCGTGTCGTTGGCTTCGAAGAAGGGATAGAGGGCTTCGTACTTGCCCCCCTTTTCGAAGTGATGAGAGACCTTGTCGAGTTGTTGGCGCAGGAAGTCCATCAGCCTTCCTTCCAGATGGTTTCGAGGTTTGACCGCAAGAGTGGACCGTAGTCCTGCTTGCCGGGGCACACGAAGGTGCAAAGAGCGACGTCCTCTTCATCGAGCTCGAGCAGGCCGAGCTCCTCGGCCCGACCGACGTCACTAACGAGGATCGCGCGGAGCAAGAAGGTGGGGAGGATGTCGAAGGGGAACACGCGCTCGAACATGCCGATGGGGACCATCGGGCGGTGCGAGCCGTTGAGGGCAGTGCTGAACGCGAACTTCTTGCTCGGCGTCAGGCCCGAGGCGAACGCTCCAGAGGTCGAGAACATCTCCCCGCCGGGCTTGAGCCAGCCCAGCAGCTCGCGCTCGCGACCTTCGCGCAGCGACGAGATCTGAAGGTGATAGCGGCCGAGGTAGCCGTGGACCTCGCCCATGGCCGTGCGCCCCGAGAGCACACAACCCGAGATCACCCGGTTCTCACCGGCGGCGAGCTCACCCTCGACGATCTCGTCGAGGCAGGCGCCCCTGCGCGTCCGCAGGAGGCGGGGCTTGGAGACCGTCGGGCCGGCGAGGCTGACCACACGCTCGACGTCGAGCTTGCCGGTCTCGACCAGGCGGCCGACGGCGATGACGTCTTGGTAGTTGATGTGCCAGACCGTCTTGGCCCGGCTGACCGGGTCGAGGGTGTGAATGTGGAGGCCGACCGTGCCCGAGGGGTGCGGACCGTGAAACTCCTCGATCTGAACCTTGGCGTTTTTGCCGGTGGCGACCTTGGTGCCGGCCCCCTTGCAGACGAAGACCTTGCCCTCGGTGAGCTGCGAGATCGCGTCGAGGCCGGTCTGAAACGCGCTCTCGCGGCCTTTGAGGACGACCTCGACGCTCGGCGCGTGGGGGTTCGTATCGGCGACGGTGACGAAGATCGAGTGCGGCGCATCCCCACTCGGGGAGGGAATTCGGCCGAAGGGGCGAGCCCGCAGGGCGGTCCACAGTCCCGACTCTTGCAGCAGCGCGACGAGCTGGGCCCGGTCGGGTTTCGACTGGAAGGCCTCGAAAGTCTCGAAGTCGTCGTCGCTCGGTTTCCCGGTCCGCTCGCTGTCGCTGAGCTCGATGACGACACTCTGCAGCACCCGGTACTCGCCCCGATTCACGGCGACGACCTTCCCGGCGCCGGGCGCGGTAAACACGACGCCCTCGATCTTGCGATCCTCAAAGAGGGCAGATCCCCGCTTGACGAGGTCGCCGACCTTGACGCGCATGCGGGGCTTCATGCCCGGGAAATCGGCCGCGAGCACGGCGACCCGCGTGATCTCGCGGCCGTCCTCGATCTTCTGCTCTGGGTCACCGAGGATCGGCAAATCCAGGCCTTTTTTAGTGGTGTGTACGGCCATGTGTGGGGCCTTCTCTCCTCGGAAGAGGCTTGCGCAGGGCCGCGGTGGCGAGCCTCTGCGGCGCCGCTTTGTACCTGGTCGGCTGCGACAACGGAAGCGGTCTCGCGGAGTGTTTCAGGGATCGTCAGGTCGCCCGGATCCTCGCCCCGCGCATCCTTTGCGCCCGAGCGTGGGCGGATCAGGTGGGCTCGAGACCGGCTCGTGCCTCCCAAAGAGTTGAGCTAGCTCACCGATGTCACTGGGGGCCGCCGACCAATCTGGACCCTGCCCGGCCCCCGGCAGGGTACGCAAGGGCATGAATTCGAACATGGCTGGACCGACGGACCTGGACGCGATTCGGGCGGCGCGCTCGGCCATCGACCCATGGATCGTCGAGACGCCGATCTGGCGCTGGGACACCCCGATCTTGCGCAGTAGGCTCGCCAGCGCCCTCCCGAGCCAGGTTTGGCTGAAGCTCGAGCTGTTCCAGCGCGCCGGCAGCTTCAAGCCCCGGGGGGCCCTCACGGTCATGCGAGCGCTCGACGAGAGCGCGCTCGCGCGCGGCGTGACGGCGATCAGCGCGGGCAACCACGCCATGGCTGTGGCCTACGCAGCGTCCGTAGTCGGTACCCACGCCAAAGTCGTCATGCCGAAGAGCGCGAACCCGAGCCGGATCGAGGGTTGCCGCGAGCTGGGAGCGGAGGTCGTGCTCGTGCGGGATGTGCACGCCGGCTTCGAGAGGGTCGAGGCCCTCGCCAAAGAGGAAGGCAGGACCTTCGTCCACCCCTTCGAGGGCCCTCTGACTGCGCTGGGGACCGCGACGTTGGGGCTGGAGATGGTCGAGCAGATCCGCGCGGCGCCCGAGGGCGGGGAGCTCGACGCGGTCCTCGTCCCGATCGGTGGCGGCGGTCTGTGTGCAGGGGTGGCCGCAGCGGTGAAGCTGGCCGCACCTCGCTGCAAAGTTTTCGGGATCGAAGCGGTCGGTGCCGACACCATGCACCGGAGTTTCGCCGCGGGTATGCCTCAGTCCATCGATGCGGTCCGGACGATCGCCGACAGCCTTGGGGCGCCTCACGCCGCTGCGTACAGCTACGGTCTGTGCCGCGCAAACGTCGACGAACTCGTCACTGTCGACGACGACCAACTCCGATCAGCCATGCGCCTGCTGCTGCGCGAGGCCAAGATCGCCACCGAACCCGCAGCGGCGGCGAGCACCGCCGCGCTCTTGGGCCCGCTCGCCGAGCGACTCCAGGGCGCCCGAGTCGGGCTGATCATCTGCGGCAGCAACATCGATTTCGCCAGTTTTCAGGCTCTGCTCGCCCAGGCTGGACCGACCACCGACCAGCTCGTGGAGCCCTGAGCGCGACTGGCCCGACCCGGCCGCGTCGTGGATGACTCAATCGTATTCTTCGACCCAGCCCTCGACGGGTGTGCCGGCGCCGGCGTGCTCACTCAAGATCCGCTTGACCTTCTCCGAGTCCACGCTGAGGTAGAGGCCCCTGACCCCGCTGAGACGCTCGAAGTCGGGCTCGAAAGACCCGTCTTCCCCCGGGTCGAGGGGCCGCACCATGATGTTCGGACCCTCGTCGCAGCGACCGAAGCAGGTCAGATTGGTGATGTCGACACGCCCCCGAAGCGCCGGGTCGGCCTCGACCTGGGCCTCCATCTCCTCCGCGAGCACGGCGCTCTCGTGGCACAGGCCACAGCTCGGACCGTCGCAGACGAGGACTTGGAAGCGGGGCTTGGCTTCAGACATGCGCCCCGAAGGTGCGAGGGATCGAGGCGGCCCGCAATAGCCTCGCGCACAACGCCGACTTTCACTGTGAAATCAAAGCGCTCAGCGGTGAACCGTGATGTGACCCAGACGCCCACCGAGCGGGTCGAGCGACCTGGACCTCGAGACCAGGCCACTCGGCCAGGCCGCGCGCCCAGACTCGAATTTCACGGTTTTTTTGGCCCTGAACATCGGCGCCCGTAGCTTGGCCCCATGCCTGAGGCCGCGGCTCTTCGCTCTCCGCTGCGCCGGAGTGCGCACAGTTCTTGGGCGCAGGGGTCGTCCTGTGATCTCCTGCTCGAGCTCGCCACCCACGAGCCTGTCGTCCAGGCGCTCGCGGAGGTCGGTGTCGCCGCCACGGCCCTGTCGGCCGCCCGCGACCAGCTGCGCACAGGCCAAGAGAGCGAGCCCGCGGACTGGCATCTGCGCCTCCAACAGCGCGGTGCCCAGCAGCTCCAAGGTCCCAACTCGGACCTCAGCCAACTCTTGGCGATCGTCCGCAGCGCGGACTGCCACGCCTACCGGGCGCTCCAACTCGCCGGCGCAGACACGGGTGCGCTCCGCAAACTGCTGATCGAGCGGGTCCGCGAGCGCGGTCGCCAACGGGTGGTCGCCCCGCCACAGACCCCGCGCCGCCCGAGCTCGGGACCCCTGCGCATGAGCGCCCGCGGACCGACACCCAAGTCGGCGCCCCCCTCCCCCCGACAGTCCGTGCGCGGCAAGCTCCCCGGTTCGCAGACCGGGCCGAGCTGGTCGCGCGTGGGGGCCGATCCCTCCCCACGCCAGACTCGGTCACAGCGCCAGGATCCCGCGACCGAGACTCGCCCAGCTCCTGCGCCGGAGCCGAGTCGACCGAGTTTGGGCTCGGGTTCCAGCGGTAGCCGAGACTCCAGCCAAGCTCGACCCCGACTGCGAACGACTCCGGCTACCACCCCGGCGCTGAGCCAGGCGACCGCCCCGGAGCCGGCCCCAGCTCGAGCCAGGCGGAGCCCGAGCTCCGAAGTCGCAGAACTCCGATCCCTCCATCCCGCCAAGCTCCCGCCCATGGTCGGACGCGAGCGAGAGCTGGCCATGATCTGCGACGCCCTGCTGCGCAGCTCGAGGCGTCCCCCTCTCCTGGTCGGCGAGCACGGCAGCGGTCGCAGCCTGCTCGCCACTCACGTCGCCCGGGCGATCGCCCAGCCCGTGTTTCGCCTCGAGGCCTCCGCCTACGAAGACGACGAGCTGCTCACAGAAGACCTCCAGCGGATCGCCGAGGCCGAGGGCGTAGCGATCTTCGACGACCTCGACCGGGTCGCCTCGGAGGCTCCCCCTGCCCTCTTGCCCGCCCTCATTCGTGCCTGGGCGAGCGGATCACCGCGCATGCTCACCGTGGTCTCTCATGAGACCCGCGCACGTCTCGAGGCCTGGATGCCCGGCATCCTCGACACTCTGGACGTGCTCATGCTCCCGAGCATGGAGGCCGCCGATGTCCACCGCGCGGTCAAACTCGCCAGCCCGGCGATCCTCGAGGAGCACGGGGTCGAGCTCGGCGCAGATGCCCGACTCAGCGAGCTGAGCCGGGTCGCTGAACGCTTCTTGAGTGGCCTTGCCATGCCCGGTCGGGCCCTCGACCTCCTCGACCTCGCCTGCGCCCGGACCGTGCGCGAGGGCGACAGCAAAGTCGGCGGCGGGTCCTGGCTCGACATTGCCAGCGAGCGCACGGGCCTGCCACGGACCCGCATCGAAGGTCGGAGCGAGCGCGACATCGTGGATCTCCAGGTTCAGCTCGGGCGCAAGGTGGTCGGGCACGAGCACGCCCTCGAGGCTCTCGCCGCGTTGATCCGCCGCAACCGCGCCGGGTTCTCGAGTGGGCGCCCGATCGCCTCCGTGCTCCTGCTCGGGCCGTCCGGGGTCGGCAAGACCGAGATCGCCAAGGCGCTCGCTACGACCCTCTACGAGCGCAGCGACGCGCTCTTGCGCCTCGACATGAGCGAGTACGCCGAGGCCCACGCGGTCGCGCGGGTCGTGGGTGCCCCCCCCGGCTACGTCGGCCACGAGCAAGGTGGAGCGCTGACCGATCCCATGCTCCGCAACCCGCACCGGGTCGTGCTCCTCGACGAGATCGAGAAGAGCCACCGCGACGTGCACCAGCTGCTCTTGCAGGTCTTCGACGAAGGCCGGCTCACGGACGGGCGCGGGCGGACCGTCGACTTCCGCCACGCGGTCATCATCATGACCTCCAACCTCGGGGCCGAGCGCATGCTCGCCGACCCCGAGGTCCACGTCGACGATGCCCTGATCTTCGACGACGCCCGGGGCCACTTCCCCGTCGAGCTGTGGAATCGCATCGAGGCTCCGCTCGTCCTGCGGCCCCTGACCCGGGACGAGATGCTGGCCATCTGCCGCCGCCTGATCGCCGGAAGCGCGAACCGCCTGGCCCTCGAACGCGGGATTCGCTACCGGGTCGAGGACGCCGCCATCGAGGCGCTCATCGATCGCGCCGGGGTCGACCCGGCTCTGGGCGCGAGGCCCCTGCGCCACCTCCTCGGACGGGAGATCGAGAGCCTGATCGCCGAGGAGATCCTCCGCGCCCGCGTCCGCGCCGGCGACGAGGTTGTGGTTCGAGTCGGCGACGACGGTCGGCTCGAGTGTCAGCGCGGCCGCTAGCGAGATCGTAGATAAGCCGCGAGACACGGATGTGTCTCGCGGCTTGCAGTCGACCCGGTCGGCCGCGAGAGCGGCCTCAGAGCGTCGGGTAGTCGTTGTAGCCCTCGGGCCCCGGCGTATAAAAAGTATCCATGTCGGCCGCGTTGAGGGAGCTGCCCTCGCGCAGGCGGGTCACGAGATCGGCGTTGGCCAAGAACGCGCGGCCAAAGGCCACCAGATCGCCTTTACCCGCGGCCAGGTCCGCGTCGGCCCGAGCCCGGTCGTAGCCCCCGGAAAGGATGACGGTGCCCGGGAAAGCCTCGCGCAGTTCGGCCTTGAGCGCGTCGGGGACCTCGGGGCCACCCATGCTGACGAGATCGACGATGTGAAGGAAGGCGAGGCCCAGCGCGCCCAGCTTCCGGGTCAGCCACACGAAGTCCGGGCCCACCGAGTCCCAAGGCTCGATGCCGTTGAACCTGCCCCCGGGCGAGAGACGAATACCGAGCCGGTCCGCGCCGATGGCCTCAGCCACGCGCCGGGCGACCTCGAGAGCGAAGCGCGAGCGCCCCTCCCGGTCGCCGCCCCAGCGATCGTCACGCTGGTTGGTATTGGGGCTCAGGAACTGGTCGATCAGATAACCGTTGGCGCCGTGGAGCTCGACCGCGTCGAAGCCGGCCGCGCGGGCGTTTCGGGCCGCGCTCACGAAGGCCTCGATCGAGGCCTCGACCTCGGCCTCGGTCATGGCCCGAGGAACCGGGTAGTCCTGCAGCCCGCTCTGGTCCGTGTACATTTTCTCGCTGGCGTGCGGCACGGCGCTCGGGGCCAGCACGGTCGCGCCCTCTGGCATGTTCAGCGTGTGGCTGACCCGTCCGGTGTGCATCAGCTGGATGGCGATCCTTCCGCCCGCGGCGTGCACAGCATCGGTGACGACCTTCCAGCTCGAGATCTGCTCCTCGCTCCAGATCCCGGGGATGCGGGGGTAGCCGCAGCCGTCGACGTTGGGCGCTGTCCCCTCGGAGATCAACAGGCCCCCATCAGCGCGTGCGGCGTAGTGCTCCGCCATGATCGCCGTGGGAATGTGATCCGCGCTCGCGCGGGAGCGGGTCATGGGCGCCATGACGACGCGGTTGGGGAGCGCGAGGGCGCCGACGGTGTGGGAGGTGAACAGATCTGTAGGCATGCTTGGATTCCTTGTCGTTCTCCGACCGCCCAATCCGTGTGGGTCCGTATTCGGTAGGCTCAGCTACGGGCGGCCAGCGCACCTGTTTCCTTCTTTTGATCAGAGTTCACTCAGCCGTCACTCGGACCGCCCACCTGGCCAGGCTGCTTCCGCTTCCGCTTCCGCTCCCGAACCCGCTGGGGCGCAGGCCTCCAAAAGTACCCCAAGGCGCGCGCTGAGGTCCGCATAGAGGCTGCGCGAGTCCGGGTCGTCGAGGGCCTCGAGGTGGGCCTCGACGGTCTTTCGATCACCCCGCGACAGGGGCCCGGTCACCCCCTTCGGGATCCCGGCGGCGAGCAGATTTTCGAGCGACCCGAGCATCAGATCTCCGAGCGCGCGGTCGATCGCGGCGGTCTCGTGGCCCTGCCCACGGAGCACCGCGGCCGCCCGGTCTGCGAGCACCGCCTGGTGGTTGGCGACCAAGGCACACGCGGCGTGGTAGGCCAGCCGTCCGCGAGCGTCGAGGTGATCGAGGGCCAAGACCGGCTGCCCACCGACCAGGCGCAGGGCCAGCGCGCGGGCTTCGGGGTCTCCCTCGACCCCGAAGCTGGCCGCACCCAGGCGCGAGCGCGAGCGCTCCGATCGCAGCGAACAGATCGGATGCAGGCTGCCCACCGGGTTGCCGGCCCGCACCAAGTCGACCAACACCGCCCGGGCCGAGCGGGCCCCCGCGGCGTGCAGCACCGGCGTGTCGCGGGCTAGGCGACCCGCGAGCGCGGTGGCCAGAGACCCGAGGACCCCATCACGACCGAGCAGCCACACACCTGCGATCGGTCCCGATCCCGCCGCCTGCCCACCTGCCCTGAGCGCGGCCAGGGTCCGCTCGGGATCGGCCAGCAGGGCCCGGGCGCCGACCTGCTCCACAGCGAAGCCCCGGTCCCAGAGCCAGGGCACGGCGTGGTGCGCCACGTGCCCACGACCGACCACCACGATCCGGGCCTGGGTACCCCCGATCCAAGCGAGCAAGGCATCCGCGACCGAGCCCGGGACCCGCAGCCGCAGCGCTCGCTCGGCACGCTCGCGCTCGCGGCCGTCCACGCCGGACTTCAAGATCTCGAGCTGCGTCCGCACGGCCGTGCTGCTGACCTCGGGGAGGGTCACCGCGCCGGGCTCACACCAGCCCGCTCGCGGGACGACAATCGGCTCGAAGTCGGCGACGATCCGATCCCAGCGATGCCATCGCTCGGTCTCGCCGCTGCCCGTGATGTCGGACCCGACGACCAGGCGGACCCGGTAGCCGGGGTTGCGGGCGGCCACCGCCTGGAGCAAGGCCAGGGAGTAGCTCGGCTGTCCGTCCCGCGCGGCCGCCAGCTCGGCCTCGATCGCGCTGACCTCGACCGCGCCCGCGCGTATGTCCGGCGCGAGCGCCAGCCGAGTCCAGCTCATGCGCCGATCGAAGGGAGTCAGGCGCTTGCCCAGGGGGTGGTCTGCGCAGGGTGCCACCAGCACCCTTTCGACCCCCCCCTGGGCCAGCAGCAGGCGGGGCAGCAGGGCGTGGCCGAGGTGGGGGGGGTTGAAGCTGCCGCCCAAGACGGCGAGGACGGGCGAGCTCGACGTCTTGTCGGTCACGGGCGCAGGGTATCAGCGGTCCATCCCCGGGGCCGACCGGACCATTATTATAAACTAAAAGCATACAATACAGTCGCCAAACAACTTATTCACGGCACCTGTACATCGACTACCTTCAGCCTCTACACGCGAGCTTACTGAGATGGACACAAATAAATTATTCAAGGTTTTGGTGGTTGGAGCGCTGTTCAACATCGGCTGTGACGGCGACGACGCTGCCGATACGGACACCTACGGCGCAGAGTCCGACTCCAGCGAGGACACCGACACCGGAGGCTCGGACACGGCCGAGACCACCGGCTCCGAGACCACCGGCTCCGAGACCGACACCAGCGACAATACGGGAGAGGCCGAGTCGGAGACCGGATCGAGCACCGACACCGGCGAATCCGAGACCGAATCCAGCGGAGAAAGCGGCGAATCCGAGACCGAGTCCAGCACCGAGACCGGCGCAGCTTGCTGCCCCGAGGAGTGTTGGGAGGGGCCCTGCGAATGCACGGATGGGGTCTGCTGCTGGCTGGTGGCACCCGAGTACCCTGGTTGCGAGCAGCAGTGCTGAGCAGCGACGACGCTGACCTACGCGACGGCGAGCGGCGCGTCATCGCCGACATGTGGGCGTTTCGGGCCCGATCCGAGAACCAGGCCGCGGCTCGCTTCGTCCGCCTCCACCAGCGCCTCGAGGCCGCCGCCTTGCACCCCGCACTCACCCGGATCGCGGCCGAGGCGATCGAGCAAGAGCGGCGCCACCGAACCCGCTGCGCCGACTTGGCGCTGCGCTTTGGGCACCCGCCCCTCGACGCCGAGCTGGTCGAAGGGCGGGTGCCCGAGGTCGCTCCGCACGGGCTCTGCGATGCCCGGCGCCTGACCTGGGAGGTGGTCGCCTTTTGTTGCCTCACCGAGTCGATCAACGCCGCGCTCTTGACCCACAGCTACGCCCTGGCCACCGACTCGGACAGCAAGGCCGCGATCAGAGAGATCCTCGCCGACGAAGTCCAGCACGCGCGCCTCGGCTGGGCCTTTCTCTCCCTCACCGAGGACAAGGCATGGCTGGCTCCGATGCTGCCCCGGATGTTGGACGCGACGGTCCCCGAAGAGCTCCTCGACCCTCGGATTCGAGACACCCCCAGCCCCGCGCTTCAGGGCTACGGGGTGTTCCCGCGCAGCGACCTCTCAAAACTCTTGGTCGACACCATCGAGGGTGTCATTCGGCCCGGCCTCGACAGCCTCGGGGTCGACAGCCAGGGTGTGGTCGAGTGGATGCAGCGCAGCCTCCCGAGCCACCTGACCTGACCTCAGCCCGCGACGCTCACAAAGCCCTGCTCGATCAGCCACAGGAACACCGCCACCCTGGGGATGCGCAACAGCGAGACCAGGAAGAACTGCCAGTATGGGAGCTCCGTCGCGCCGGCGGCCCAGCAGGTGATCGAGTAGGGCACGGGCGTGATCGCGGCGAGGGCCAGGAACCAGCGCCCGCCGCGACGAATCTGGCCGCGCATCTCGTCGCCACCGCGCCGAGCCATGAACTCCTGGAGGCGCGTGCTCCGGGCGATCAAATAGCGGCCGATGAGCCACCCGGTGCTGCCCCCCGCGAGGCTGCCCAGGCTGCCCCAGGCGACCACGACCCAAAAATCCATGCCGCCCCACAGGCCGAAGGCCGTGAACGCGTCGTTGGGGATGGGCACCGTGAGCGCGTCGGGAAAGAAGTAGCCGATAGCGATACCGACCCCGCCGAAGTGGTCCACGAACCACCGGCCGACCTCGAGCAGAGGATCGCGGAACAGCCACCCCAGCAGCAGAACCACGGCGGTGAAACCCATCATGCCGAACACGGCCGTGAGCAGGAGCTTGCGGACGTTCAAGGGCGGGGCTTCGGACTCGGGCTCCTCCCTGCTCTCCGCCCCGATGGCGTCCTCGGGCTGGGAGTCCCCGCTCACAGGATGTGCCGCGAGAGGTCCTGGTCGGCGAGCAGATCGCCGATCCGCTCGCGCACGTAGGACGCGGTGATCGTGATTGTTTGGGGCCCGATCTCCGTGGCCTCGAAGCTGAGCTCATCGAGAACCCGCTCGAGCACCGTGTGTAGACGTCGCGCGCCGATGTTCTCGAGCTGCTCGTTGGCCTCGGCGGCGACCCTGGCGAGCTCCTTGATCGCGTCTTCGGAGAACTCGAGCTCGATGCCCTCTGTGCCCAACAGAGCGGCGTATTGCTTGAGCAGAGAGTTGTCCGTGTCGCGGAGGATCTGCACGAACTCGTCCTCGCCCAGGCTGTCGAGCTCGACCCGGATCGGGAACCGGCCCTGGAGCTCGGGCACCAGGTCGCTGACCTTGGCCATGTGAAAGGCTCCGGCGGCGATGAACAGGACGTGATCGCTGCGGATCGGTCCGTACTTGGTGGCCACGGTCGAGCCCTCGACCAGCGGCAGGAGGTCGCGCTGCACCCCCTCGCGGGAGACGTCGGCCCCGCGCGCGCCCTCGCGTGAACAAATCTTGTCGATCTCGTCGAGGAACACCACACCCAGCTGCTCGGCCCGGCGCACGGCCTCGCGCCGGACCTCGTCACGGTCGACCAACTCGCGGGCGCGCTGTTGGGCCAGGAGTTCGCGGGCCTCGGCGACGCTGGTCTTGCGCTTGCGCTTGCGCTTGCCGAAGGCACCTAGGAGCTCACTGAGTTGGTCCCCCATACCCTGGCCGCCGCCTGGGCCGCCTGGGCTCCCCATGCCCCCCATGCCAGGCGGCATCCCGGGGATCATCTGCATACCGCCGCCGCCCTCGTCCTCGACCTCGATCTCGACCTCCCGATCGTCGAGTTTTCCGGCCTCGAGCAGTTTGCGGAGTTTGTCGCGGCTCCCGCTGTTGGCGGGCTCGCTGCTCTGTGGCGCATCCCCGGGTCGCTGGCTGTACCCGTGGGTCGCCTGGTCCGAGCTGGGCGTGGGCGGCAACAGCAGATCCAAGAGCTGCTCTTGGGCCTGGGCTCGGGCGGCCTCCCAGACCTCGGCCTCCTTTTCTTCCCGGACCAGCTTGGCCGACATCTCCACGAGGTCACGGATCACCGACTCCACGTCCCGGCCCACGTAGCCGACCTCCGTAAACTTGCTGACCTCGACCTTCACGAACGGCGCCCCGCTGATCTTGGCGAGACGCCGGGCGATCTCGGTCTTCCCGACCCCGGTGGGCCCGACCATGATGATGTTCTTGGGGGAGATTTCGTCGCGCAGGTCACCGCTGACCTGCTGTCGCCGCCAGCGGTTGCGCAGGGCGATGGCCACCGCCCGCTTGGCCTTGTGTTGGCCGATGATGAAACGATCGAGGACGGCGACGACCGTGCGCGGGGTCAGGTCGGCCGTGTCGGTGGGGTAAGGGGTGCTCACGCTTGGGGCTCCAGCTCGAGGATGGTGGTGTTGTCGTTGGTGAACACGCAGATCTCGCCCGCAACCTGGAGCCCGGCCTCGACCAGGGCCCGGGCGTCGAGCGGCGTGTGTCGCAGGAGCGCGCGCGAGGCTGCGAGCGCGTAGTTGCCCCCTGAGCCGATCGCCAGCACGCCGTCTTCGGCTTCGATCACGTCGCCTGTACCCGAGAGCAGCAGCGAGCGGTCTTTGTCCGCGACGATCAGCAGGGCCTCGAGCCGGCGGTAGCGCCGGTCGAGACGCCAGTCTTTGGCGAGTTCGACACAGGCACGAGCGAAGTTGCCGCCGACCGCCTCGAGCTTGGCCTCGAGCAGGTCACACAGGGTCAGACCGTCGGCTGCGGATCCCGCGAAGCCCGCTAAGATCCGACCGCGGGCGAGCGTTCGGACCTTGCTCGCGCTGCCCTTGACGATGGTGTTGCCCATGGAGACCTGACCGTCGGCGCCGAGCGCCACCCGGCCGTCGCGGCGGACGCACAGCACCGTGGTCGAGCGGATCACAGCGCCTTCGTCTGGGGTCACAGACCGAGCAGAAGGGGGGTTCATGCGGCGGAGTATAGCTCCGCTTGGTCGCCGTCCGACTTTGAGGGATGCTCCGCTCGATGACCGGCGCGACGACCACGCCTGGGCCCACAAAAGCCTCCCCCGCGCGCCTCGCAGTGCTCGCTTCAGGCGGCGGGAGCAACCTCCAGGCGCTCATCGATGCCCACACCCGGGGCGACCTGAGCTGCCCTGTCGCGCTGGTGATCTCCAACCGCTCCAAAGCCGGCGCCCTCGACCGCGCCCGAAAGCACGGGATCCCGACCCTGTGTGTCGGCCGGCGCAGCTGCGCCGACCCCCACGCCGCCATCCTCGAGGCCCTGCGCGCCCACCACATCGACGTCGTCGTGCTCGCCGGATGGCTCAAGCTCATCGCCCCCGAACTGCTCGCCGCGTTCCCCGACCGGGTCGTGAACATCCACCCGGGTCCCCTACCCGGTTTCGGCGGTGAGGGCATGTATGGACTCCGGGTCCACGCCGCCGTGCTCGAGGCTGGGGTCCCCCACTCCGGGCCGACGGTGCACCTGGTCGACAGTCGCTACGACGAAGGTCCGATCTTGGCCCACGTCGAGGTGCCGGTGGAGCCTGGAGACAATCCTGAGGCTCTCCGTGATCGCGTATTGCGCGCCGAACATCAGCTGTTCTGGCGTGTCATCCAGGATCATTTCGGCCCCAAACAGTGATCGAAACTCGGGGTCGATGGTACCCGACTATGGGGCGATACGGAGGGTGCTACGCCCTGCTGGGCGCCACATGCGGACAGCAGGGCTGCCCGCAGTTCCCTACGTTTTCCGCTGAGGTTGTGCCAACATGAGTCTCGCCATGTCGAATTTTCGCTTGATCTACGGTTCTGTGTGCGTGGCTGCGCTGCTCTCGGTGACCGGCTGTGGCCGCACCGACAGCCTGATTCAGTTCGACACGCTCGCAGATGGAGCGGAGACCTGGAGCTACGAGACCACGGCCGACACCATCGCCGACGACACCACGGACGAGGTCGACGTCGACGACGACAGCGACACGACCGACGACTGGATGACCGGGGAGTGGGGCGACGATGCCATCGACACCTGGGGTGAGGACGATGCCGTCGATTGGGGATCAGAGACCTTCGATACTTTCGAAGAGACCCTCGACACTTTCGATACCTTCGAAGAGACCCTCGACACTTTCGATACCTTCGAAGAGACCCTCGACACTTTCGATACCTTCGAAGAGACCCTCGACACTTTCGACACCTTCGAAGAGACCCTCGACACTTTCGACACCTTCGAAGAGACCCTCGACACTTTCGACACCTTCGAGGACACTCTCGGTACGACTGACGATGACGCCACCACCACCGGCGGGCCGAGTTGCTCTGACGGTGCCCAGTGTCTGATCGAATGCGGGAATTTCGGCGGAGCCTGCGTGGACGCCTGCACCGAGGGCATGCCCGACGCCGACGCCGACGTCCTCTTCGACCTTCAGATCTGCGCAATCCAGTCCTGTTTCTTCCTGGGAGAGTGCGCCCTGGACGACTTCAATACGCCCGAATGTGTGGCCTGCCGCTTCGGCGTGAACTCGGACCCTGCCGGTTTTGGCTGCGAGGACGAGGGCGCTCTCTGCGGGATCTGACCCTCTCGGCGACGGCCCTCGCCACGTAGAAGCACCACGCTCTCGATCGAACTCGCAGGTGGTGGCACTTGTTGAATATGCGCCCGCTTGCGAGATTCGTTCCCTTACTCATATTTTCGACGGCATGTGTCGGTGTCGACCTCGACGAGGCTGGCACCGAAGACACGCAGGGCGCCGAGGACACGCTGACCTGCGAGGAACCCATTCCTGGGGTGGAGGCCCGCTGGGAGGTCTCTCTCACCGACTTCCCAGGCATCATCGACAACCTGCCGGAGCAGGGGTCGCCCGTCGATCTCACGCTCGACTGTACCCTCGACTCCCTGACTCTCGAAGGGATCCGACTCAGCTACTACAGCTCGAGCTGATCTGTCCCATCGATGGGCAGCCGGACGCGACGGCGACGATCATCGCCGAGGGTGCCGCCCCCTCCGGCGTCGCAGCCGGAGACACCCTCGAATTCTCGTTTTTTTTGCATTCCGAGTTCGTGCCCCACATCTCGCGTTTTGTAGTCCGCGACAACGCAGGTCCGATCTTCGTGGCCTACGACGGTGCATGGGACCACTCCTTTGGTGAGATCGAAGCCACGATCGAGCACAATTGCCCAGACTACCCCTCCCGAACCTGGGGGGCTGCCGGATTCATCCACATGACGACGGACGATGACTCGCTCGACCTCGGGGTGGGCGAGTCCGGCCAAATCACGAGCGGAGACCGAAGCTGGACGGCCTTCGCCAACGCGGCCTCGGTGGTCTGTTGTGAGGGCGACGAGGTCGGCTACTACGTCCTGCGTGAATAGTAGGTCGCTCTCAGGCTCTCAGTTCGATCGAACATCGAGGTCGGGACGCAACTCCCGCATTTGCTCGGCGAGCGACGACTGATTGTGGAATCGGACGATTCTCAATGTCCGTACACGGGCGATCTCCTCGAGCCCGTCAATGCCAAAGTAGTTGTTCGAGATCTCGAGGTAGGTGAGAGACGACATTCGTCGCAACGTCGAGAGATCGCCGTCGCGCAACTTGGCATTGCCGACATCGAGGTAGCGAAGGTAGGGCAGACTTTCAAAGTCCCGGAGCACCTCGAGTCCCTGCCCATCGAGGGAGAACCCCGCGAGGATGAGGTATTGGAGCCTCGGGAGACCGCTGAGGTGTCGGAGCCCGGCGTGGGTGTACCGGCCCTGCGAGCTCAAGTTCAAATAGCCGAGCTGCTCGAGCCCACCGATGCCCTCCAGGGCGTCATCAGTCACGAACAGCTGGCCCACGTCCAGGTGGTGAAGGTGCTCGAGGTGCTCGAGGTGTTCCACGTGACTGGCCGTCAAGACGCCGCGCTTGACCTCGAAGCGGGTCCGGAGGCGCAGCACCTTCAGATCGCGCGCGGTCTTCAGGTGCGCCATGTCGGAGATGCCCTCGAAGGTACAGGCCAGGTACTGGATCTCGGGCGGGACGTCGACATCGCAGGGCCACTGGAGCAACACCCCGTTCGTGTTGCTCCACGCGATCAGCTCGTCGCTGGGGGAGCTGTAGGGCGTCGTCCTGACGATGTCGGCGACGAGGACGGCGTTGGCGTCGACCTCCAAGGGATCGAAGGGTACGGAGAGGGTCCGTCCGCAGTAGGTCTCGAAGGGGGCCTCGTCGGACTCGCGGCAGGAGGTGTGCAGATACTCGACCTCCGGATGCGAGATGATCGTCCTTGTCGCGCGAGGGTGCTCGGCTTCGGCCAGGGGGGCACCGAGCACCGTCAGGGGTGTGGGCGGCGGGCCATGCGTGACACACGAGGCGAGGGCGAACAGCCCAGACGTGAACACGAGAGTACGCAGAGACATGAGACCCATCAGGCTCAACCCTTGGCGGCGCCCCAGGTCTTCCCAGACCCACCCTCGACCAGCAGGGGCACGTCCAGTTTGGCCGCCTGCTCCATCGCCGGTTTGACCAGGGCGACGAGCTCGTCGACCTTGTCGATCTTGCACTCGAAGATCAGCTCGTCGTGCACGGTGAGCAGCATGCGGGCCCAGTCTCTGTCGGCCAAGAGGGCCTCGACCTCGACCATGGCGATCTTCAGGATGTCGGCGGCGCTGCCCTGAATGGGGGTGTTTCGGGCGATGCGCTCGCCGTAGGCCCGCCCTGCCCCGCCCCTTCGGCGCAGCTCCAAGATCCTCCGGCGGCGACCAAAGATGGTCTCGGCGTAGCCGGTCGCCTTGGCCATCTCGATGAGGGTCTCCATGTAGGCGGCGACCCCGGGGATCTTCTTGAAGTAGGCCTTGATGTATTTACCCGCCCGCCCCTGGGTGATGCCGAGACCCCGGGCCAGGCCGAAGGCGCCCTGACCGTAGATGACCCCGAAGTTGACGGCTTTGGCGACCCGGCGCTGCTCGCTGGTGACGTCCTCCTCGGCGATCTCGAACACCTCGGCCGCGGTCCGGCGGTGGACGTCGGCCCCCTCCAAGAACGCCTTGGTGAGGTTTGGATCTTTAGACAGGTGGGCGAGCACGCGCAGCTCGATCTGCGAGTAGTCGAGGGTCACGAGGTGCATGCCCTCGGGGGCCACGAAGGCCTCGCGGATGCGCCGCCCCTGCTCGGTGCGGATCGGGATGTTCTGGAGGTTGGGCTCGCTGCTCGAGAGCCTGCCCGTGGCCGCGACGGCCTGGTGGAAGTGGGTGTGGACCCGGCCCGTGTTTGGGTTGATGAGGGTGGGCAGCGTGTCCAGGTAGGTGTTCTTGAGCTTGGCGAGGCTGCGGTAGTCGAGGATGTGCTTGACGATCGGATCGAGGAGCGCGAGCTCCTCGAGGGTCTGGGCGTCGGTGCTGTAGCCGGTCTTGGTCTTTTTCTTGGCCGGGAGGCCCCGCTCTTCGAACAACAGCTTGCCCAGCTGTTTGGGTGAGTTTGGATCGACCGCGTAGCCGGCCTCGGCCTCGAGCGCCGCACGGATGGTGCCGATCTGCGCACCGAGGGCCTCGGCTTGGGTGTTGAGTTCGGCCTCGTCGACCTTGATGCCCCGGCGCTCGATGTGGGAGAGGGCCATGGCCAGGGGCATCTCGATGCCCCTGAACAGCTTGTCCGTGTCCTCGCCCGCCGCCTTGATACAGGCGTCGAGGTGCAGGCCCAAGATCGCGATCAAGCCGGCCCGCTCCCCGGCCCAGGGCGCCGCGAGGGCGACGTCGACCTGGTCGAAGCCGACCTGTTTCTTGCCCTTGCCGACGATCGACTCGCGAGCTCCGGCGACGTGTTTGCCGATGTCTTTGGCGAGGCCCTCGAGGCTGTGGTCGCTGCGGGCCGGGTCGAGGGTGTAGGAGGCGAGCATGGTGTCGGCGACGACCCCCGCGGGGCAGACCCCGACGGCGTCGCTGAGCGTGACCACGGCCTGGCGCTTGAGGGCGTGGGTGTATTTGGGCAGGGCCGGATCGGTCAGGGCGGGGCCCAGGTGGCTGAACAGGTCGGCCACAGCCCACTGTTTTGTGACCCCGTCGCTGAGGCTGCGGTGGCCCATGGGCAGGTACACGGGCGGCTCAGCCAGCGCTGCGGTGATCCCAGACTTGCCGCCTGACTCAACCAGCGCGGGGATGGCCAGGGCGACACCGATAGGATCGGCGCGCATGGGGTCCGAGCCCGAGAGCTGAATCTCGAAGCCGAGCGCGCCGGCCTGGCGGGCCCGCGCCAAGAACCCGACCAAGGCCTCACCCTGATCGGCCTCGATGACCACCGTGGTCGAGCCGTCGACGCTCAGGGTGTCGAGTTTGGTCATCGTCTCGACCAGAGTCTGGGGCGCGATCCGCCGGCCCCCTCCCCCGCTGCTGCGCACGGCCCCAGCGAGCGTGGCCTTGAAGCCCAGGGGCTCGAAAAAGGCCTCCATGACGGCGCGGTCCGGGCCCTTGTCGAGGACCTCTTCCAGCGGACGAGGCAGGTCGAAGTCGGTCTTCAGGGCGACCAACTTGCGGCTCATGCGAGCGTCGTCGGCGAAGGTCTCGAGGTTCTCGCGGCGCTTCTTTTGTTTGATCTGAGCGGTGTTGGCGAGGATGCTCTCGAGGTCGCCGAAGGTCTCCAGCAGGCCGGTCGCGGTCTTGGGGCCGATGCCCTTGACCCCCGGGATGTTGTCGCTGCTGTCGCCGGCGAGCGCGAGCAGATCGCCGAGCTTGTCGGGGCCGACCCCGAACTTGTCGACCACCTCTACGGGCCCGACCCGCCGGTTTTTCATGGTGTCCCACAGCCTCACGGTGCCGGCGTGGTCCCCGTCGGCGCCGGCGACCAGCTGCATGAGGTCCTTGTCGCTGGACACGATGACGACCTCGAGCTCGGCCTCGACCCCGGCCTGGACGTAGCGGGCGATGAGGTCGTCGGCCTCGAAGCGCGAGTCCTCGAGCCAGGGGATGTTCAGCGCGCTGGTGGCCTCCCGGACCAGAGGGATCTGCGGGCGCAGGTCGTCGGGTGCGGGCGGCCGGTGGGCCTTGTAGTCGGGATAGATGGCCTTGCGCCAGTCTTTGCTGCCGCTGGTGTCGAACAGGGCCAAGAGGTACTGGGGCCCGAACTCCTTGCGTACGGCCTGGACCATGCGCACGTAGCCGTGGACCGCGTTGACGGGGCGACCGTCCGGGGCCGTGAGCATGGGCAGGGCGTGGTAGGCCCGGTACATGAAGTTGTTGGCGTCGATGAGGAACAGGCTCCCCGCCCCGCCCCGCGGACGACCACTCATCGCTGCACCCCTCCGCGGGCGGCTTCGACTTGCGCCGGGGTCGAGACGGCGAGCGAGGGGCGGGTTCGAGCGATCATCGTGGCGGTTCTAGCCGAGTTCAGGAGACGGAACCACGCGCGCTGGAGGTCCGGGTCTCCAGCGACCGGCCAGGGCCATGTAGCGAAGACACATACATCGTTTCATCCGCTTTACTCGGTTTTTTCGCAACATCTCGCGGCCTCCGATACGAGTCGAGTCAGCCCCTGGACCCGACCATGCGCACCCGAAGCGAGCTGCACTCCCCCGTCGACCGGCGTCGATTTTTGAAGCTGCTCGGCGCCGCCACAGCGCCGCTCCTGAGCCTCGCTTGTCGGTCCAGGATCGAGGCTCAGCACGTCTCGGGGTCGGCTCTGGCCGCCGACCCCGAGTACACCCAGTTCAACCTGCCCCGGGTCGACACGCTAGGCTCGACGCGCAGCGCCTCGAGCTCGACGCGCCCCGACATGCGGATCCCGATCTCAGTCCAGCGTCCGCTCCCCGGCCGACGGGTGATCGCGGACGACCGGGAGGCCTGCTCGATCTCCCGGCCCCTCGCCATTCGGACGGGTCTGGCGCTCCACGATCAGGTCCGCCTGATCCGGCGCCCTGGCGAGTTTGCCCTCTACACCGTCGCCCAGATCAATGACGAGGATGACGAGGACACGGTCCGCGTGGGTCGCAAGGGGCGGGCCCGCCTGGGTCGCGCCGAGTGTTTCAGCGGCCAGCTCGCCACCCGGGTCACAGCCACCGGGCTCGACCCCGAGCAGGCCGAGGCCCGGGGAGAGCTGCTCGAGTCGCTCATGGACGACGGGCGCCACAACCAACTCGTGATCTGTGCGCCTCACGGCGGCCTCATCGAGGCGCTGACGGCCGAGCAGGCGGTCCTCACCCGAGAGCTCCTCGGTCGCCGGGCGAGCGCGTGGATCTGCCGTGGCTACCGCCGAGGCGGTGGCGCCTTCGATCGCTGGCATATCTCCAGCACCCGCCTGAGCCCGCGCAGTTTTCCCGGGCTGGCTGCGATCGCCGACCGGGGATTCGGCTACGCGCTCAGCTACCACGGCATGGAGCGCGAGGGGGTGCTCCTGGGCGGCTCGGTGTCGACCGAGGTCAAGGAGCTGGTCCGCGATGCGATCCGAGAGACGGTCGGCGACCGGCGTCTGCGGGTGACGATCGCCGACGCCGGGCACCGCCACGGTGCTCGCTCGGGCGAGAACTTCGTCAACTGGCTGACCGCGGGCGGCCAGGGAGGGCTCCAGATCGAGCAGGGCCCCAACACCCGCCGACGGCACTGGCGCGAGCTCTCGCAGGCCGTGGCCCAGACCTTCGAGCGCCTGGTCTGAGGCCTCAGCCTTCGCCCGGAGCGTCGTCCCCAGAACCCCCGCCCTCATCCTCGTCCGAGTCGGCGGGGAGTTTGGGGAGCGACTCGGTCCGGAGCTGGGCGCGGACCAGGTTGGAGCTCGAACTGCTCGCCCGCAGCTCTCGCCCAGGCCGGGTCGTCGGTCCCGACCGTTCACGATCGCCCCGCTCCCGGCCCCGAGCTTGGACGTCCCGCTCCGCGCCACCATGGCGGCGGGCGTAGAGGAACAGGGTCTGGACCACGCTCGCCAGGGGGATCGCCAATAGAGCGCCGAGCAGGCCGCTGAGCTCGAAGCCCGCGAGCAGGGCGAAGAGCAGGAACACAGGGTGAATGTTCGCCGCGGTCCCGATGATCTTGGGGTTGAGGTAGTTGGCCTCGAGCAGGTGGATGGCGACCAGCCAGCCCAGCATCGCGGCCGACTTGCCGAACGCCAGGCCCTGCAGACCCAGGTCGCCCGAGACCAGCGCGACCCCCAAGATCGGGACCGTGGCGATGAGAATGCCGGCCACGGGGATGACACTCAAGACCGCGGCGACCATCGCCAGCAACAGGGCGTAGTGGACCCCGAACACGAGCAGCCCGACATAGGCGAGGGCCCCGTTGATCACACAGATCAAGATCTGGCCACGAACGACCCCCGCCATCCCCTCCTCTACGCCCTGGAGCAGCTCGTCGAAGTCTGCGCGCTGCTCTCGGGGAACGAGGGAGGTGAAGAAGCGCTGGACCCGATGCTGATCAATGAGCACGAACGCAGCGACTAAAAACGCGATAGCGAAGTCCGTGACGAAGTTGGCCACGCCCGTCACCAGGCTGCGGACCGCGTCGGCGACCTGGGTGAGCTCGTCCCCCTTGCTGGCGACGAGCTCACGGAGGATGTCTCCAAAGCTGTCGCTGCGTGGGGCGTCGGCCTCGATCACCCAGCCGCTGCCGTGCTCGCGGACCTCGAGGTGGGCGGCCTCGAGGTCGACCCGGTAGCTGCCGTCGGGCTGGGGCTGGACGAGGACCTCGCTGGTCGCGGTCTCACCGGGCTCGGGCTCGGGCAACAGGCTCGGGAAGGTCTGCTCGAACCACGCGCTGGCCCTGGGGAGCCACTCCTCGTTGAAGGTCTGTACCGCCTCGGGGGTCGA
>Ga0256845_1000136_pt1 | contig 64921 bp, 61 predicted proteins | sample RiftiametaG_FD_189101 | JGI IMG/M metagenome (GOLD analysis project Ga0256845, IMG submission 189101) | Tube worm associated microbial communities from hydrothermal vent at the East Pacific Rise, Pacific Ocean - Riftia | ecosystem: Host-associated > Annelida > Integument > Unclassified ...
CACTACGCTTCTTTCCTCCTAGCAAAACCCTTTCCTTCTCTATACAATTTCCCTTAAACGGTCATTGAGTCGTCCCTACTGAGCCTGTCGAAGCGTCGAAATGTGGTCATTGAGTCTATCGAAATGCAAAAACACACGCCACCCCTTGTGTAGTTCTTTCCGTTTTTTCGTAAACTGCCAAAAACCTCACTTCTACATAGGTCGTTCCCATAAACGGCTAAAGCCTTATTATTTCCAAACTCTCACCCTTGCTCAACTCGCAGTCGGCTCGCACAAAAAGTCAAGAAAACCATTCCGTTACACTGCATTCTTTCTCTCCTTTTCACTCTCTTGCTGTAGGCACCTTTTCCTTTTATTAATTTCACATTGATTTACAGTTGTATAAAACAGATAAAAATTTCGAAGCGAGAACCCCGCGCCTTGTTTTTGGAATGACAAACTTAAAATGAAACACGCTAACATTAGAACTAGCCGTCAGGATCCGTGAAAATGTCGTGTTTCATGCAAAGTGAGGAGTGGAAAAAGCACAGCGCAAAGAGCAGTTTTTTTTTGCGAACTTTTTTTTCTGCTCTGGCAAAAAAAAGTGGAAATGAAAAATGAGCTTATCAACCACCAGTAATTGATGAACATCTATTTCATATTTCAACTTCTTTAATCTTTACCTCCATCAAAAATAGTCTTCACTCGTAAATTGGCAAGGTCAAGTCTTTGATTTTTATCCAAATCTCCACCTTACAGGTAGTATTTACACAAAAAACCTTGCCTATTTCCTTCCTTCATACTTATTGATGCCTACGTAAAGTAAATAATTAAAATTATGAAAAAAGAAATCATAGGCATTCCTTACCAATCAAATCCAGCAATTATCAAAAGTTACCTTTCAAAACTTCTCAAAACAGAATTTATAAATCAAGCTAAATACATTAAACAAATGGCCATAGAACTTCCTTACGGCAATAAAAGAAGAATGTACTTTGAGCTCTATAAATGGTGCAAGTCTCATTATCATACAATATAACCTGTTCATTGAGATTATATTTATGGTGTTTATCGACGGTCATTGAGCCTGCCGAAATGCCGAAATACGTCAGCTCCGTTACACTCCACTTCCTTCGCTCAATTTTACGTTTCAAAGGGATATTTGATATCGATTTCATTTTTCGTTAAGAAGCCTTTAAAACGAAAAATCGAACCGAAAACCCACGCTTTAAAACAAAAAAAGGGATATCATTTCTGATACCCCTTTTCATTGAACACTTCTCAATTTAGATTTCTCCGTCGCAATCGCTTGCATCAGCAGATTCTACCCACTTGAGATTCACACCCACACACTCCTGGTCTCCATCAATCGTCTGATTAATATCTAAAACCAATCGATTAACTTTTCCCGAAAGATCAGAACCCGCTTTGAAACGTGGTCGTCTGCATGCTCTGACTTGAACGTCTAAAACTTCTTTTTTTTGCATGTTTCCTATTTTAATAATTAATAACTTATTTCTTGATTCTCGTTTTTATCCACTTTAGAATTTGCGTTACTAAGAAACTGGCCACTGCTCCCACAGTAGCCAGAATCAAAGTTCTATAAACATCCGCATTATCTAGAGACGGAATAATGGAAAGAACCGTTCCACCGACTATTCCGACAATCGTATCATTTTCAATATGATGTCCTGTCATAATAAATCTATTTTTTGTCTCCTGAATCCAAACAGTCGGACCCTGAGCTTGTCGCGAAGGGTCAATGATTGCCGCTTGACTCATTGCTGTAGCAACTGCACCACCAACCGTCAAGTAACCACCAATCGTAATTACTACTGCTGGAAGCGCAATCGGAGCCGTCAATAATGTTGCTCCTGCTGCTGCAATTACCAATCCCACAATTCTCAACTTCTTGAAAAACGGTGGAGTATCTTGCCCACATCTTTTGAAATACGATTTCAACTTATCTCGCCCCCTGAGCTGTCCCCGTTGAGCTTGTCGAAATGTGCCGAAAGGCATTTTCTTTTTTCTCATACTTTCAATTTTATTGGACATCAACAATACTCAACGCATTATACGCACCATTCTTCAACGTGTATTGATTACCATTCACTTCTTGAAAGAACTCAATCATGAGTACAAACAAATCGTTTCCAGTTCCCGATGCCGAAGCAGCAGGAGTCAATACAACATCAGTAGAAGTAGCATCAATTGGTAAATTCACAGAATTAGTTTCCTGCAGATCAAACTCTCCAGTTGCAAAATCAATCTTCACCCAAGCACCTCTCAAAGTAATATGTGTCGCACCTTGCGTTCCACTTACTTCATTGATTGGAACCAAACCATCCAGTGTAATAATCCCTGTTGCAGGGTCCACTTGATGACTATTGTATAAAATTGATCCTAGAATCGCATCGATGTTAAAGTTGAATCCTTTAAGCAATGCTAACCCTTCAGGTTCTGCAATCCCCACACCCACATTTCTTTGTCCACGAGTACTTGTCGGGTCAATGTTTTTAATTTGGGTCATGATTTTTGTCAAACGAGAAGTCACTAATCTGTCAGATGCATTTTGCATCATCACACGAACGGAATCTCTCAAAAGCTTTCCAGACGATGCAGATGAACCAAATTCAGCTCCATTTTCACGTGTACGTTCAAACGCAGGATCGTTCTTGATTCGGTCAGCACTTACACCGCTCTGTTCTTTTGCTAAATAACCATCTTTGGTCTTATAGAAAGTAATTCCTCCTATCGTTCCATCCAGTTTAATTAAACTCTTTTGTCTTGCCATAATATTATGTTGTTATCCGTTAAAGGCCACTTTACAGGTTAGCCATTTCACCTACCGGTACAACAAACAAAAAGCAATTAAATGTAAAACCAAAATCTCGACTTCCGAGAACAAAACTTTGTGCCGTTTTGTGTCAAATTAGCGTATTGGAACACCAACTTTGATGTGTATTTTTGACAATAGTTACTCCATGGATAGTGTATAGTTTAAGTATGGCTAATGTATGGGGAGTGTATGAGAGCAACAATTAATCTTAAAAGCAAAATCGTTAGTGCATCAAACTTTATTAAAATGAAACGAGTAGTAATTTACCCAAAAGACATAATGATAATCACTGGAAAGAGTGAACGTTATTCTCGTTACCTCATCCAACGTATCAAAAAACACCTAAACAAAGAAAACCATCAGATAGTATCAATTACTGAATTCTGTGAGTACATGGGCTTACAAATCGATGAGGTAGAAAGCTGTATTATTTAATAAAAACTGAATACTCCTAAATCTATTTAGGATCGTTTTTTGTTTCAAGTTCCAACTTAAAATATCGCTCATTCAAAAGGTTAATATATTCCGCTTTCATTTCTTTTGATAAGAAGGAATTACCAATCCATTCAATAGCCTTCGGTTTATTCTTTTCGAATCGTTTGAAGACACCTACAATCTGTTTAGGAGACAAACCTAGTTCTGTACCAAAACGTTCAATATTATCCCGTGTTAGCTTTCTCTTTTTCCCTCCTAACGTCAACGCCAGTTCTTCTTTATCCTCAGGATTGAGAATACATACATTTAATAAATCATACGCAGGAGACAAGAACCAACCAGACGTATTACGAATCATTGAAAAATTCTTCATGTGCATATCATTATTACCAGTCAAGTAACTAAAGATCGTTAGTTCGAAGAAGTACAATTTATCCAATAAAGTATTATCGGAATACTCGTTCAGAGCTTTTCCTATTTTTTCCATGGAACCGATATACTTATCAAATGATTCAGTGATTTGAAACATATCAATCATATGTATTTTCTTTCCTTTCTTTGTTCGGTCAATTCGTTTTGTGATATACGAAAGCTCCCCTGATTTTAAACGAATCAAACTTGATTCTACCACATTTATTCCAAACGCTTCTGCAATTCGCATTGTTACATGCTCGTTCTCTGGCATCTCAAGAAACTGATCTGATGGTGGTTTAAAAATGTAATTACCACCGAGTGCACCTACCACGGTCATTCTATTTCCTACCTCTTCATTTCTATTTTTAACCACTGACATGGATAATTTTGCTTGCACACCAGGTACAGCAACACTTCGTTCGACTATATTCCTAGCCAACTCAGACATTTCACTTATCGTATATGATAACTTTGGAGTTTCCTTTGTTCCAAAAAACTTATTACTACACTTGTCATGAAAATCTCCCTCTTCCTCTAAAGGCTTATAACAATACAAACAATTATTCATCATCATCAATTAAAGGTATAACACTTACTGCACCAATACAATTTCTACAACAAGCCATTAATAAACCCATCCTATCATTGCGGTTTATCTTCCAGTTTTTGGAAGCAATATCTAATAACCATCCTTCAGGAATTAATCCTTCAAAAAACGCAAAAAGATGTTTCTCTCGAAATACCTTTTTAGTAACAGGCATTGAAAAAGTAATAAATTCATTCGGGAAGTTTTCTATGTATAGATCATTATATTGAAAAACATAATCACCATCATCTGTTTCAGTTAAAATACCTGCAAGAGAATCTCCATAGTAGATTTCAGCTTTTCTCATTTTAATCAATATTATCCATTAACTCTTTCATACTTACAGCAACCAACTCATGTCCAAACATACTTAGAACTAAATTCACTTTTTCCATGTTTAAATTCGTTTTTCCTTGTTCTATTTTTCGTATTACAGTAAGTGCTACACCAGCACGTTCAGCGAATTCTGCTTGTGTTAGACCAACCTCTTTTCTTCGTTCTTTTACGAATTCTGCGATTCTCTTCATTATATGCTTTTAAGTATAAACTTCTGTAAATATATAAAACTATATGTTATTACATATACAAATGTGTCTATAATTATTATTGTATGCTTTTAGATATAAAGCATTTCCTATTTTAAATACCTCAATTTAGGTTTGTTTATCAAAAATGTTTATCTTTATTCTCAGTAATCGTTCTTTAAAATAAAGCAAATCAAAACAGATTTCAAGTAACCTATTTGGTAACCTGATGAAACAAACTCTTTGCAATTCCCTTACCCAGTAAGGCTTTGACTAAACACAATTTCTCCTTGAGGGAGAGCTTAAAAAATCCAATAACATTTATTTGTTATTGGATTTTTTATTTTAAACCACTGTATTTTAAAAATAGTCGTATTTCAATGGATCAAGACCAATTCTTGGGGATTTAAACAACGACACTCTCCAACTTTTGATCTTGACCCATAAAAAAATCTCTTTTTCTAGAGAATAATTCTTGTATCTGAAATAGTATTTTCGTAACTTTAGCTATCATTTAATTATAAATTGTAATCTAAAAAAACATCCATGACGAAAAAAACAATTGCAAAAGGAGAAGGGATTTACAAAGGTGAATCTGAGGGAGTTAATATTATTTTATCGGAACCAAAAAGGTTGATTGACCTTGAATTATGGTTAGATATACGCTCAAAATCTGAATTGTTTGATACAATTTCAATAAAAATAAATTTTGAAGATTCAAGCAATGAAGATTTAACATTAATAACACCTAGTTTACAACGTAAATTTGGATTTACAAACGATACGCAAGAATTAAGAATTCCTATGCATTATTTTTCAGCTGAAAAAATGGTTCCAGAAAATGAAAAAGATGCATTGATTAATTCTCTAGATATTCAATTTGACACAAAAGGATTTGTTGAATTTTATTGTAGAATTAAAGAGTGTTAATTCAATAAGGAAAAGGATTTCTAAAAGTAAATCGGGTTATAAATAATTGATTTTCTGCTCTTTTACACATTTTATACTTGAATAAAGAAACTTTTTGAAATTCTTTATTCAATTATCATTGCTAAAAAGAATTTTCCTATTACTTTTGCAGCTGGGGTAAGTCTTGTACGACCAGCTCCCTCTTAATCCTCCAGGGCGGGAACGCAGCAAAGGTATGAGGTTGTAGCGGTGCGATATAAGTAGCTTGCCCCTATTTTTGTTTTCAACAATAACTTAACTATTTGATTTACAATTCATTAGATTTGGTTTTTTATTTCTTGGCATAGCTTTTGAAAAGACAGTTTTCAAATAAATAAAAACAATGCTATGAAAAAATTAAACAATAAAGCCAGCGCAACTGAATTAATGCTTTCTGTATCTTTAGAAGAATATATCGTATATATAACGAAACACATAAAATAATTAAACGTTTAGAATAGGGAGAATTTAAAAATTCTCCCTTATTTTTTGTCTTAAACAACACTCAATATTTTTTAATGAATGCTCTATACTATTGCTTTTTTTCTGAATAAATAATAATAGGTGTTATATAATTTCTATTTTTGAAATGAACTTATGAAAACAAATTATAGTTTTTCTAAAATTGCCATTTTTATCATCTTTTCAATTGTTTTGTTTACAAATTTTCAAGCAAAAAAATGGGATGACAGTAATGGTATAATCAATGCAGATGTCAGGGCGTATTATGCATACCTACCAGCATTATTCATTCATCATGATTTAAAGTTCCAACACTCAGAAGTTTATAGAAAAGATAAAAGTACTGTTGTTTGGACTTTTGACACAGGTAATAATTCAAGATATATAAAATTAACGTCAGGAATGGCGATGATTTACTCACCATTTTTCAAGAATATCAATACAGGCATTGGGGAATTCATTATGATTCAATGACTTCAAAAGCGTATTGGAATTCATTTGGTCGAACAGAAACTTCACAATTGTTCAAACTTTATCTTGAAGAACCTATACTTGAATCATCAATTAAAGGGAGGACAGATGTTTTACAAATGAAAGTAGACACTATATATGGAGAATTCTATTCTTTTGAAGAGGGCAATACAATTTCATTAAAAAATAGTTCTTTTTTATCTTCAAAGGAAGCGATAGATGGTAAAAATAGTTTATTTATTAATGGTGATGAATATGCTCTGAATCATAAAATATCTATTAAAAATGTTAATCATATTTACATTTCTGCTTGGGTGAAAAATTCTAATGGAATTCACATGTCTTTAAAAAATGACGAGGATTTTTATGCCTTAAGTCACGACATTAAAGAAAATAAAAAGGGATGGTCAAAAGTGCAATTATTGTGTGAAATTCCTGAAAAAATTGAATCAGATTCTGTCCAGTTTTTTGTTTGGAATTCTGAAAGAAACGATTATTATTTCGATGAGTTGAGTATTTTTGGATTATTCATTTCTAAAGTGAAAAAACATGATTAAAAAAGCAACGTTATCCTTAGATAAAAAAACATTAGATCGTGCTTACGAAATACTCATCTATGCTTATGCACAAACAGAAGTGGAAGTTTGGGGTGAAAATTACAGTCGAATAAGTCGAAATGAATATGACGAACTCATACAAAAAGGTGAAATTTATTTTTCTTTTGACGATGAATCCGTAAATGGATGCATTCAAATTTCTTCAATTGATGATAAAACGTTCTCTTTTGGTTTACTGGCCGCTGATTTTAACCAAAAAGGGAAAGGTATTGGACGGGAACTTATTGCTTTTGTAGAAAATATTGCTCGTGATAATGGTGGCGAGAAAATGATCCTTGAAATACTAAAACCTGCAAAAATTGAAGTAGAATTTAAAACCATTCTTCACAATTGGTACACGCGTCTCGGATATAAGTATGAAGAAACCATTGGATTTCTTGAATTAAAGACTGAGAAGGTAGAGAAAGCAAAGCAACTCAAAGTCCCTTCGGTATTTGATTGCTATTCAAAAAAATTGGCATAAAAAAACCGGTACTTCGACAAGCTCAGTAACCGGTTTTATAAAATTAGTATTCGTTTTACAAAGAGAAAACTACTCCTGCATTTACGTTAGAAATACCATCTCCAACTTCTAAATAAACTCCAAAGGTTTCAGAGAAATACCAACGTGCACCAGCAAAAATGTAGTGATCAAAACCAACTTTTGTTCTTTTTTCTTCCGTATAACCTAAACCGTTCCAGTCATCATATTTTTCAAAATCAACTCTAACACCAAAACCTGCTCCAGCATATACATCTAAACCGTCAATATCAAATTCAAAATGATACGGTGCCTTTACAAAAATATTCAATCTGTTTACAGATTTTAGGTATTCATTACTGTAATAATAGCCACCCCAAAAAGAACTGTTATAATCATTGTATCCATAATGTGAGAATCCAATTCCTCCACCGATTCCAATACGACCAATACCAATAATATCTGTAATACCACGTTCGTAAGTCAACATTACCGGTCCAAACCCTAATTTTCTATATACTTTACTTCCTGGTAAGCCATTAGCATCTACACCATAACCTATGGTAATGTAATTTCCACCTTTTTCGAAATCTTGTGCATAAGTTGTAGTACCTAGTGCCACAACAAATAATAAAGCAATTAAATTTTTCATTTTGTTTGTTTTATACAAAGTTAATTACAAATCAAATATTTCACTAACATTTTCTTTAATTTTTTCACTTAAATTATCTGTAGGCAAATCATTATCATCTCTACCAAATGGATCTTCGATTTCTTCTGCTAAAACTTCCATTGAAACGAAAATATAGAAAACAAAAGTGGCAATCAAAGCGGAGAAATAACCAAAAGTAGTTACAAAAGCCAAAGGCAAAGTGGAAACGTAAATAAAGATAAACTTTTTTAGAAAAATGTTATATGAGAAGGGCATTGGTGTGTTTTTAATACGTTCACATGCGCCTAAACTATCTAACAGTGCGTTTAGGTTTTTATCTAAAACCATGTAATCAATGTCTGATATTTCTTTGGAGAATTTAATTCTTGCTATCCTTTCGTAAAGTTTCTTAACGATTGCGTTTGGGATATGTTTATTCTCTAAAATTGACAATTCATCGTCCTTTAAATCTAGTTCTTCAGGAAGAACACCTTCTCTCAAATGTTCTTTTGTTGCAAAAACAAAGTTTGGAATCATGCGTTTAAAAAACTGTCGATCATCTTCATTCTCGATTAAAACTGAAATTTTAATGGCTAAGTTTCGGGTGTCATTCACCAAGGAACCCCATTTTTTTCTCCCTTCCCACCATCTGTCGTATGCAGTATTGGTACGGAAAACCAATAAAAGTGAAATAACGAAACCAACCAAAGAGAATACAGCAATCAATTCTTTCAAGAGTAAGGCTTCTGGGAAATAGGTGATTTCTAGAAATGCAACCAATAATGTAAAAAGGCCCATGTAAATGAGTTCTTTCCACATGATTCGTAATGTGTCGCTTTTATGAATAGCAAAAATAAGTTTAAACCAGTTTTTGGGATTGTATTTAATCATTCTATCCTTTCTTTTTCATTTCCACGAGCAGTTCTGCCATAGTTTCAAACGTATAGTCGGCCAAAGATAATTTTGGATTCGGATGATGTGATTTTTCAGGTATACAAACGACTTGCATTTGTGCTGCTTTTCCAGCAATTACACCATTAATTGAATCTTCTATCACCACACATTCTATTGGAGATACATTTAATTCATTTGCAACCGTTAAATAGACTGCTGGGTGAGGTTTTCCAAATTCTTCATGTTCTGCTGAATGAACAAAGTCAAACTGATCTCTCAGCCCAATTGTTGCTAAAACAACGTCAATCAATACTGTATAAGATGACGTTCCTAACCCTATTTTATAGTTGTTCTTGCGTAAATAGTGTAATGTATCCACCACGCCTTCCAATGGTTTTCCATTCTCACGAATGAGCACCACCATTTTATCAACGATTCTTTGTTCCACTTCTTTTGGAGAAAGTTTTTCCCAACCCACTTCTTTGTACCAAAAAGCGATGACTTCATCAATGCGTAAACCAACTGTTTTTTGAAAATCTTTTCGAGTAATCATGCAACCAACAGAATGGAAAGCATCTTCCATTGCAATTTTCCAAAGTGGTTCAGAATCGATCAGTACTCCGTCCATGTCAAAAATGACTGCTTTAAATTGATTGATTTTCATTTTATATTTTTTTTACCCGAATAATTTCAATTCTATTATCACTTACTTCTTCAATATAGAATTCAATATCATTCGCTTCAAAACGAATTCCAGCTTCAGGAATGGTCTCCAAATGATGAATAACTAATCCACCTAAGGTTTCGTATTCGTCTTTTGAATCAAGGTTTAAATCGAATTTTTCATTCAAATAATCAATATCTTGTCGGGCAGAAAAACGAAATTCTTTGTCAGAAATAATATCTTCTAACATATTTTCATTATCATGCTCATCTTCAATTTCCCCAAATATTTCTTCAATCACATCTTCAATCGTAATTACGCCTGCTGTTCCACCGTACTCGTCTACAACAATGGCAAGGTTTCCTGATTTTTGACTAAAAAGCTCCAATAATTCTTTTCCAGGAATGGCTTCGGGAACGAATGGGATTGGCAGAAGAATTTGTTTAATTGTCTTGGGCTTTTTAAACATTTCAAATGAATGTACATAGCCTATGATATTGTCGATATTGTCTCTGTAAACAATGATTTTAGATTTTCCTGTAGATACAAATCTGTCTCGAAGGTTATCAATGTTATCGTCTAAATCGATTGAAATAATTTCAGTACGAGGAACCATACAATCTCTTGCTTTCACACTGTCAAAATCAAGTGCGTTTTGAAGGATTTGCATTTCATTCCCTAATTCTTGTTCTTCGTTAATTCGTTCTGTGATATCCTGAACATAATGTTCTAAATCGACTTTTGAAAACACCTTTTCACTTGTTTTTCCATCGACTTTTAAGAGTTTTAAGAAAACAGAACTCAATCCTAAAACTAAATAGGTTGGAAGAAAAAGAATTGTATAAATAACAAACATTGGAAACGTCACCACTTTCAAGTAGCGATTTGGGTTCATTTGCACAAATGTTTTCGGTAAAAATTCAGCTACAATAAGTACTAAAATTGTTGATAATAAGGTTTGAATAAGTAAAACAATACCTTCATCTCCAATTCCCCATGTATTTGTGATAATTGGGTCCAATAATTGGGCAGAAAATAAACCGAAAAGAACCAAGGAAATATTATTTCCTAAGAGCAACATAGCTATAAAGTGCGATTCATTTTTGTAGAAACGTCCAAGAATTCTACCATTTAAAGACCCGGAAGATTTGTCCAACTCAACTTTTAGTCGATTTGAAGAAATATACGCAATTTCCATGCTTGAGAAAAAAGCAGAAAAAATAAGGGTAATAATTATTCCGATCAGTGGGACGTCTTCCATTCAATTGTATTAGAAAAAAGCAAGGTACTAAAATTATAACACATCAAAACCGATGTCTTTTCTATAATTTGCTTTTTCAAACTCTATTTTACCAACAGATTCATACGATCTTTTCAATGCTGTTTCTAAATCTTTACCGTAAGAAGAAACGGCTAATACTCGTCCACCATTTGTAGTAACAACTGGTCCATCTGCACTAGTTCCTGAATGAAAAATGATACTATCAGAAACAGTATTCATTCCAAAAATAGTTTTTCCTTTTTCATATGCATCAGGATAACCACCGGAAACCATCATTACAGTAGCAACACTTCTGTCGTCAAATTGAATATCACATTCAGATAAAGTATCTGTTGCCACACCATCAAATAAATCCAGTAGATCAGATTTCAAACGAGGTAAGACTACTTCCGTTTCTGGATCTCCCATTCTGCAATTGTATTCAATTACGTAAGGCTCGTTTTTTACATTTATAATTCCAAAGAAAATAAATCCTTTGTACTTGATTCCATCTCTTCTTAACCCTTTTACAGTTGGGATAATGATTTGATTTTCAATTTTATCTAAGAATGTTGGGTTTGCAAAAGGAACTGGAGATAATGCTCCCATTCCACCTGTATTTAACCCTGTATCACCTTCACCTATTCGTTTGTAATCTTTTGCTTCTGGTAATTTTTTATAACCATCACCATCCGTTATAACAAAACAAGAAAGTTCTATTCCATCTAAGAATTGTTCAATCACTACACGAGAACTTGCATCGCCAAATTTTGCGTCAGCAAGCATACTTTTTAATTCTGTTTTTGCTTCTTCAAGCGTTTCAAGAATAAGAACACCTTTTCCTGCAGCTAATCCATCGGCTTTAAGAACGTAAGGTGCATTCATTTTCTCTAAGAACTCATATCCTTTCTCAAGGGTATCTTTGGTGAAAGTTCCATATTTTGCCGTTGGAATATTATGACGTTTCATAAATTCTTTGGCAAAATCTTTACTTCCTTCGAGTTGAGCAGCTTCTTTATTTGGACCAATAACAGGTACTTTTTTCAACTCTTCATCCGCTAAAAAGAAATCAACAATTCCATTTACCAAAGGATCTTCAGGACCGACAACAACCATATTAATGGTGTTTTCTAAAACAAACTTTTTAATGGCTTGAAAATCATTGACAGATAAGTCAACATTTTTACCAAAATTTCGTGTTCCTGCGTTTCCAGGTGCGATAAAAAGTTCTTCAAGCATAGAGCTTTGTGCCATTTTCCACGCAAAAGCATGCTCACGTCCACCAGAACCTAAAAGAAGTACTCTCATATTGTTTATTTACAGTGATTAAGAATAGATAAAAACATTGCTTTACCGTCTTCATTTGCTAATTGTGCATCAGCTGCTCTTTCTGGGTGAGGCATCATTCCGAAAACGTTTCTTCCTTCATTACAAACTCCAGCAATATTCAAAAGAGATCCGTTTGGATTTACATCCTTGCTTACTTTTCCTTCTGCATCGCAATATTTGAAAAGAATTTGATCGTTTTCTTCTAATTTATCAATTGTTTCATTTGAAGCAAAATAACGACCTTCACCGTGAGCAATTGGAATTTTATATGCTTTTGACATATCCAAATCCTTTGTGATTGCTGTATTCATTGTTGCAGGCTTCAAAAAGACATTTTTGCAAATGAATTTTTGATTGTCATTGTGTAACAAAGCACCTTCCAATAAACCGGATTCAGTCAAAATTTGAAATCCATTACAAATTCCCATTACATAACCACCGTTATTTGCGTGCTTAATCACTTCACCCATTATTGGAGAAAGTTTTGCAATAGCACCTGATCTCAAGTAATCTCCATAAGAGAAACCTCCAGGTAAGACAATAAAATCAACACCTTTCAAATCAGTGTCTTTATGCCATAAGCGTTCAACTTTTTGATCAAGAATTGATTCTAATACGTAAACGATATCCTCATCACAATTAGAACCCGGGAAAGTAACAACTCCAAATTTCATTTTATTCTATTTTAATTAGCTGCTGCAAAATTACGATAAAAATAAGCCTATACATTAAAAGGAATAAAAAACTTACGCACAGAAGTATGTTTTTTTTAATTTAGAATATTAACGACAGTAATTTTAGATTGTTATTCTTTGGAATCGTTCCTTTTTTCTTGAATTACTATCCATTAAATGGAACAAAAAATTTAATAATGGTAAAAATGAAAAAGAGATAGAAAATAATTGTAGGAATTAATCTTAGTTTTTTTTCTCCAAAGGAATACGGTAAAATAAGTACCAAAGGAATCATTAATAGAGTAATTGATTGCGTTTTACCGTACAAAAGAACATCTACAAAGAAGAGAATAAAAAACAATATTGCAAGAAAGAAAAGTAACCTAAAAGATTTTTTTATTCGGATTGAACCTGTTTGAATTTTATTGAACAAGGTCTTTAAACTAAATAAGAAAAAGAGAGATAGCGTTGTAATGAATACAGCTGTATCGATGACAAATACTTCATTTGAAGATGAGTTAATAACAGTTAGATCTAACTGAACATTAAAAAACATTAAAAAACACATTGCGTATAAACTTGGAACAATAATTCCAATAATTACAATTGCTGATTCACGAAATAAAAATGGTCGACTAATCCAGATCATAAAGAGTAAAAAAGGCCACCCAAAGAAGAGAATTGGAAAAAAGGTACAGGCTATACCAAAAAAGAAACCAGCATTAAAAACAGCTTTTCTTCCATCTTCCTTTTGATTTAGTAAAAAGAGTTGCATGACTGATAAAATGACAAAAAATTGTGCAAGTGTCAATCCATCTAAAAAATAAAAAGAATGTGACAAGCTTAAAAATAGAACGTAAAATAGAGAAGGGAGGTAATTATTTTTATTTGAAAATTCATTTTTATTAAACAGTCGATTTAATAAAACAGCACCCAATCCAACAAGAAAAAGGGATGTTATTGAAAACAAAGAAGAGTCAGTTTCATGTTTTCCCCAAAGGCCAAGGTTTATTTCTTCATCAGAAATATGGTATTCAAAGAATGAATTCAACCCAAAAAACATCAGAATAAATACTGGAATAAGTACTAAAACGATGGTTTTATTGCTGTGAAAAATCTTTATCATTAAAGCGAAGATACATTTTTATTGCTTCTTTATTGCGTAGTTTTCTACAGAAAACTATATTTACCCTATCTAAATTGATTTCTTCCTTTTTATTTTGGAAAAATCTATTTATCTTAGAGGGATTTATTAAACACATTAAGCATAAAATATGGCAACGACAAGATACAACGATGAGGATTTAAATGAATTCAAAGAATTAATCCACAAAAAATTAGAAGAAGCTAAAGAAGATTTAGTTTTACTTCGTGGTTCATTATCTCATAATGACGATCACGGAACGGATGATACTGGTCGTTCTTTTAATATGATGGAAGATGGTTCTGAAACATTATCTCGAGAGGAAATGTCTAACTTAGCGAATCGTCAGGAGAAGTTTATTACGAGTTTAGAAAACGCTTTAATTCGTATTAAAAATAAAACATATGGAATTTGTCGTGTTACGGGTAAGTTGATTCAAAAGAAACGTTTGATGCTAGTTCCTCATGCAACGTTAAGTATTGCAGCGAAAAACGCTCAAGATTAAGTTTACATTCCAATACTATTTTCTGTGAAGAAAAAAATTCTAATTGTAATACTTATCATTTTTGCATTACTATTGATTGATCAATGGGTTAAAATCTATGTGAAAACAAATTTTGAACCGGGAGAATCAGTTCCTTTAATAGGTGACTGGCTAGTTGCTGAATACATTGAAAATCAAGGAATGGCATTCGGAACAACTTTCGGGTCAGCAATTTGGGCAAAATTATCCCTCAGTATTTTTCGAATCTTTGCCATTTCAGGATTAGCTTATTATTGGGTAAAACAACTCAAAAAAGGAGCTTCATTGGAGTTTCTAATTGCTTTAGCGTTAGTTTTCTCTGGGGCAACAGGAAACCTCATCGATTCAATGTTTTATGATTTGATTTTCCCCTACAATCCTTGTATGGGCTATAATCATCTTGAAGGATCAGGAATTTTCACTGATTGTGATTTTATGGGGGTTATTGAAACACGCCACACAGGTTTCCTTTTTGGAAATGTTGTGGATATGTTTAAATTTCAAGCTATTTGGCCTGAATGGGTGCCTTGGTTAGGGGGTGGATCAGTTTTTCCTGCTATTTGGAATGTTGCTGATTTTTCCATTACATCTGGAGTAATTCTAATTTTTATTCGTCAGAAAAAATATTTCCCGAAATAAGAATTGTCTGTTAGTCAAGAAACCGACTTCTTTATAAGTTTATTGTACTTACTCAAAACTCTTCTTTGTAGAAGTTATCGGTTATAAAACATGACGCCTCAATAGTTAAAAGTTATAATTAAGCATGTATCAAAAACAACATTTACTTTTATTGCTAATTTTCATGAGTACTATAAGTAGTTCTCTTTCTCAACAACTTTCTGAAAAAGAATTGTATACAACTTTTTCAAAAATTTACAAGAGAGATCAATCTAATATTCATCATGATTCTATAAGGAGTATTCTAATTATTGAAAATTTTGAGCAAATAAATCAACTTTTGGAAGAAGATAAAATTCCAGATTACAAAACTTTAGACTTATCTAAGAGAACAAAAAAGAAACTATTCTGGGGATTTGTATTGACATTTCACCACATACTTCAAACAAAAGCTGAGCTCCTTTTAAATCCTAAAACGATTGCTTTTTATAAAGAAAAAAGTAGTGTTAATAATTCATTAAAAAAGTGTTTAAAATTAGCGATGTGGAATTTTAATAAATCGCCTTCTCATTATGACTACCCATTTTGGAATGAGGAATTGGAAAAATTATTTTGGTTTGCATTGAAAGAATGGGAGATAGAGTTAGATTCTCCTCCTTTGATTAATTCAACTTCTACAAAATAATTACCTTTTAATCAATAGCTTATAATCGTACATTCCTGGGTGTCTAACTAAAATCGAAACGTTATTCCACCCAACACCTGAAATGCTTGTACAGGACTGTTGTACCATCTGTAGTAGCGTTGTGAAGCCAAGTTATTGAACTGTACAAATGCAGAAAGTCGTTTCGTATATCTGTACTCCACTCCGAAGTTAATGTCAGTAACAAATTTTAAATCTTTGATGCGTTGTCCATTCTCTGTCGTTACATCTGAATCTGTCGTTAACACCAATGCTTTTCTTCCTTGTTCTAAGTTAAAATCCAATGAAAAAATGAATTTATCGTACAAATTGTATTGCCCTCTAAGAATGACTTGGAACTGAGGTAAATTCCACGCATAGCTGTTGTTTAATGGAGAATAAGAGTAATAACGTCCAATTGCATCCACTTTAATTTTTTCTTTCATTTGGTAGGAAATAGATGCTTCGATGGTTGTTACATTCATTGTATCGTAGATAACTTTGAATTTATTCCCAATAGAATGCAGTGTATCTGTTACAAAAAGCGCCTTATCTTTTATGTTTGCAAAACTAACTCCAGCATTGAAACTAATGTTTTTACTCAATGTTCCTTTAATTCCACCGTAAAAATCGATCGGTGTTTTTTCATTCCTCAATTCAACATTCGGTAAAATAAATTCATTTTCTAAGGTTAAACTTTTGAATGAATTCTGTTTTAACCCACCTCTAATTCCAACGTAAGGAATGAAGATGTCATTGAACATACTGTATTTCACTTCTGCCAATGGGTAAATATAGAATTTTGTTTTGCGGTGAACATCTAAGGTTAAATCAACTCCGATGTTTGCCTTAAAACGATCACCAAATAAGAAAGTGGTAATCATCGGTTTCAAATTAATTACAGTATTATTCAACACTAAACCTGAATCTAAGCCTGTAGATGTTGTGTCTAAAACACCGTATTTATATCCATTGTAGTTGATGTTTAAATCCAATGAATACACTTCTTTTCCTTGTTTATAAATAGCGTTTGATTGAATTCCAAAGAAGTTTTCTTTTGCTCTCCAGTCCGATAAATCTTTATTCAATGGTTTTTTAGACGCATAATGATTGTACACTAATCCAACGGTATAATTAATCGTTGCACTGTCTTTTTTAAACGAAGAATAAACACCTTTTATTCCAAAATCACTGTAGCGTTGTGCAATACTATCTCTGTCTAAATTCAGTGTGTCAGAAATCCCGTAATAGTGTAATCCTTGGTTATTGTAGTGCATTTGACCCAATAAAGAATAACGTTTTTCATTGATTCCACCGTAGATCATTGCTTTTGTGCGGTCAAATTGAGCACTTGAATAATTTTTAATGTTTCCAAAAGAACTCAGGTGCTTCACATGCAATCCATAAATGTACTTCCGTGAGCGATTGTTATTGTAATATACTTCTCCCAAAGGCATCAATTCAGAACCAATTCCTAATTTAATGTAGGTATTATACAATTGAGGCAATTTCTCTTTCATTTTAATCGATGCTGGATGAATTTGTTCCACTTCTGTCGTTGTTTCATATTTCAACGGCAACAAAGGGTATTCAACAATCGCTGTTGGGATAACAGTGTCAATAATCCGTGGAGTTATCGCTGTTCTATATGCTTTCTCAATCAATCGATCTCCTGTAGCCGTTGCATCAACAACATCTCCTTGTGCAAAAGAAGTCAAGCCACTCATCAAAAATAATATGTTCAGTATATTTTTCATCTTAATTTCCTTCGTTTTGATCGTTAATTTCAATGATTTGTTCTTCTTCAGGAACAATTTCTTTGGGTTGGTTTTTCAACTGCATTAACTCATCCCACAATTGATTCGCTTCATCTAGTACCCCATCGTCTTGAACAGGATAGTGATCGAGAACCGATTTTAAATTTTGTTCAGCTTCAAACAATTGGTCTTGTTTTATTAAAATTTTAGTGCGAAGAATTAAACCTTTTGCTATCCAATAATTATACGTTGGTTTTTGTTTCAATAAAGCTTTAATTTCATCACTTGCATGATCTAAATAATTCTGCTTGTAAAAAACATCTGCAAGTGTGTATCTTGCCTCGGCAGCTTTCACAGTTGTTGTATTTTCAAACACCCAAACCAAAGCCACTTTCGCAGCATCATAATTATTGATGTTATAGTTAGTCATTCCTTTGGCATAATTTGCTTCTAATTTTATGTCACCATTTATTTCTTTATTCTCTAAAACTCTAGTCGCATAAAGTGCTGAATTTGCCCAGTTTTCTGTTAGGAAATAGGAACGCATCAAACCTAACTTAGCATTGAAAATAACAGCTGGTGTTGAACTGACTTGTTCCAATGTTTTATAGTACTGAATAACATCTTCAAAGTTTTCTTCTGTGTATAAATAATGTGCAACGCGGGATGCCATCAATTCTGTATACCCATTGTTCGGACCTTCTAAAATTTCTCTATACAAAGTAACCGCTTTAGGAATATCTTCCGTTTTATAATAACTATTCGCTCTAAATATTTTAACATCACTGCTGTATTTCCCATTTGGGAATTTTGCTAAATATTTATCAAATAATGTAATTGCTTGCTGGTAAGAACTGTCGTTATACGCTTCAACAGCGGGTAAATAATACAAACCTTCCTTTTCATCTGCTGAAATATTTGCACAACTGTATTGTTCTAAAATTGCATCAATTTTTTCCAATTGTTGGGACGCTTTATACACATCAATGATTCCTAAAACAGAGCGTTCACAGACTTTAAGGTCTGTACCATATTTCGTTAGAATAGCACTGTAATCATTCTCCGCTTTTGAAAACTCTCCTTTTTTAAAGTAGATATCTGCAACAGACATTTTCGATTCTACCACCAATTGAGAAGATGGATAATCAAAAATGATTATCTTATAATATTTCATTGCTTTATCAAACTCACTTTCGGACAAATAACTCTCCGCTATTTCATAAATAGACAATTGATAATACTTTGATTTTTTATACTCATTTACGATGGTAAGAAGTTTATTGATCTTTTTGTGTGTGTTTCCACTGAAACCATACGTTTTCGCCATATAAAATAACGCTTGATCTTCGAAACCAGCTTTTAAATCAACCGCTTTTTGGTAGTATTTAATTGCTTGTTCATTTTCCTTTTGAACAAAGAAATTATCCGCGATTCGCATCAAGGCATCTGATTGTTTGTGCTTATTCTCTGGATTGTTTTGAATATATAAACGAAAAGATTCCGTTGATTTACCCAAATCATCATTTCTTAAATGTGCATAACCACTGTTGTAATTTGCTTCAGATTTCAATAATTTATCTTGCCCTGGTAAAAGGGAGAAAGAATGGTAGCCAGCAATTGCATCATCAAATTTAGAAAGTTTATAATTTGCATCAGCTTTCCAATAAATTGCTTTTCCAGAAACAGATGGATCTATCGGGTATTTCCCAACTAAATCAAAAGATTGAATAGCCGCAGGGAAATTTGATTTCTGAAAATGATCGACTCCTTGATTAAAAGCAATGATTTGATACGCTGTTTTCAATCGAATGTCTTTGTTTGGAATTTTATCCAACGAGGCAATTGCTTTTGGATAATTATTTGTTGTCATGTACACATTCACCAAATATTGGTAAACGTCTTCTGTTCTTGCACTGTTTGGGTATTTGTTCAAGTACATTTCAAAAGCTTCTACTGCTTCATCGTAAGGATTGATGTCTAATTTATACGAGAGAATTGCATAATTGTACAATGCATCTTCTTGTATTTTTGGATCTTTATCAATAAAAGCAGCTCCTTCAAACGCAGATCGTGCAGAAACTAAATTCTGTTGTTGCAACATTGATTCTCCGATGTGGTAAAAAGCAATTTGTCCTAGGCTATCTTCTTTTTTCTTAACGCGATCAAACAATCGAACTGCCTTTGGATAACTTCCGCTTTTATAGTAAGCATACCCGAGTCGGTAATCTTCTTCCCGTGTTGTTTTCTTTGCTTTATTGTATTTCTCTAAATATGGAACGGCTTCTTTGTATTTTCCTGTTCTGTAAAATGCATCACCAATTAGATGATTCATGTCTTTCTCGTTGACAATCGAACCTTTCTCAGAAATTTTTTCTGCGTAAATTGTTACTTCTTCGTATTTTCCTTGCAGATAATAGATTTGAGCAATGTAATACGGTACGACCTTTCCAAATTTCTCATCATTTTCTAATTTCAAAAAACCATCCAAAGCTGTTTGGTATTTCTCATTCTGGTAAGCAATGTGAGAGAAATAATACATGGAAGGAGATGCGTATTGAGAATCACCGTCTTTCACTTCATAAAATGCACTTCTTGCCGCTTCAAAATCTTTTGTTTTGAAACTAGCATAACCAATTTTAAAGAAAAATTCATTTCTATTTTCTGCATCAACATCTTGGTAGGATAATTTATTCAACCATACCAATGCGTCCTTGTACTTCTTTTTGTAATAGAGATTCTTACCTATTTTAAAGTATATCGTTGTTTTATAAATACTCTCCGGATAGTTTTGGTTAAAATTCTCCAACAAAGTGATCGCATCATTGTTGTACAATTCTAGTGCGGAAACGGCTTCGTAGTACATTGCTTTTATGTACATTGGATCATTAGGGTGATCAAAACCATCTATAAATATTCTGAATTCTTTTCGTGCAGAACCGTATTGCTCTTTCTCGAACAAATCTTCTGCACGGTAATAGTTTTCGTATTCACTATTGTATTTGTCAGACGTCTGAGCAAATAAAGACGAACTAATAAAAAGGGTTAGAATGATAAGTATTCTTTTCATACGACTGCGTTTTAAATCCCAAAATGGTTTAATCGATAAAATTACATTACTTGTGGGGGAAACTGGAGAGGAGTTTCAAAAGTTTTAAACGCGATTATGTTAAGATTATTTTATCTACTGTAGAAAATACTCTGTTTAGAATCACCACCTTTACACTATAAATAATTTTCTGTGAGCAAAGTAATCGAAATAAAATCGGGAGAAATTAAACAAAGCGGTGCAACTGTTTTGAAGAATATTAACATTGAAATTCAGTCGCAAGAATTTGTTTACCTCATCGGGAAAACGGGTACAGGTAAGAGTAGTTTACTCAAAGCCTTGTATGGAGAATTGAAACTTTCCGATGGTTCTGGCTCTATTGCTGGTTTCGATCTCAATGCTTTAAAAAAGAAAGATATTCCTAAACTTCGCCGTAAAATTGGCATTGTTTTTCAAGATTTTCAATTGTTAACGGATAGAAGTGTTTTGAAAAATTTACTTTTTGTAATGGGTGCTTCCGGTTGGAAAGATAAAAAACTGATGGAAAGTCGTGCAAAAGAAGTTTTACAACTGGTTGGTTTAGAACAAAAAATAAACGTGATGCCTTTTGCGTTGTCTGGTGGAGAACAGCAGCGAATTTCAATTGCCCGAGCGTTAATCAACAAGCCAGAACTCATTCTTGCTGACGAACCAACAGGAAACCTTGATCCAGAAACCTCTGAGGAAATCATGCAATTATTGGTGGCGGTTTCCAAAGAAGAAAAAGCGGCTATTTTAATGGCAACACATGACATGAATATGGTTGAAAAATATATCGGCCGTATTTTAAGAGTAGAAGAAGGAACTGTGAATGAAGTGAAACCGAGACAGGAGTTTAACCCGTTAGGATAATGTGAAGTTGTGGAAGTAAATAAAAACTACCACTCCTTTATTTGATGTATCTCTTTTCTTCTCCCTAGTATGATATGGAGTGTTTTAATTGAATTATTTGCTGTTATTTGCTATTATTCTACTACTGAAATTATACAAAGGCGTAAGAATTATGGCAAAAATTTTTGCAAAAAAATGAAGTATCGATAATGGTATAAAAATTAGGTAAAACAAAAAGGTAAATTTACTCTCCACTGATTGAAGAGATAATGATGCTAATACATTACCACAAATCAGTCTCTTTTTATGGATAAATTCAGGTCTAATTATATCTAAAAGTAAAATATACCTATCTTTATTAGAATAGTTCCATGCTGAATGTTCATGTCCATCACAAAACACAAGAACTTTTCCTTCTTCCCATGAGCGAGAAACTCCACTTACTTTAAACCCAACATCCGGTAATTTGTCTGGAATATATAAACCTAAATGGACTCTTATACTTGCATTTGTTTCACCAAAATGTTCTTTGATTTCAGAATTGTTTTCTAACAAATTAAAAGAGACAGATACAAGACCTGGAATTTGTTTTAAAACTTCAGTAGTTATTGGAAAATTACAAATGTTTTTATGAAATTTCACTCCCCAAGTCATTAAGGGCATAGTCTTCCACGAACCATGGTGATTTACCATTTATTTTTCAATACATGGATTTAACCGAGGGTTTGATACTAAATGAGCGCTAAGTTCACTTTTGATTTCTGACCAGTTTTTCTCAATGACTTCAACCCCATTAAAATCATCACTTCGATAAAAAGCAGGTTCGTTCCCGTTATTAAATGTGGAATACCAAATTTTCATGATTAGACGTTATTACATATACGTTAAGACTATACGCCATAAAGATAAACTCAAGTGAGCAACGATTTAATATTTAGCACCTTTTTACCTTAAAAACACTCAATATCTTTCAATATTCATTTCTTTCCAAGCGCTCAATTACTTCTTGTAAATTTTGTTCTTTCTTTTTACGTCGAGTTTCTATTGATGTTTTGGTGAAATAACGGTGTTGTTTCAAGAATATTACTTGAATTTCATCCCATTGTTTTGGATTGTTTATTTTACCATGTTCCATTAATTCTTTGCATAATTTTCCTGCAATTTTATGGAAATCATCTCTTCCTAAATAATCTAGATCGGCATCGCAAATAATTTCTTCTAATTTATTTTTGGGCTTATGAGGAATTTCTGTCACATAAATCAATTGTTTTATTCTTTCAATATGCTCCACTGTGTATCCGTATTTTGGTAGAATTTCTTCCGCCATTCTCGCTCCTATTTTTTCGTTTTTATCGTATTTCTCAACAAATCCTGCGTCATGATATGAAGCTGCTGATTTTAACAAAAACAACCCTTCATCTGTTACACCTTCAGACAATGCTAAACGTTCTACTGCTGTTACAACGTCTTTTGTATGTGAAATACTATGGTAATGAAGGTTCTCAGATAATTCAGTACTCAGTTTATTGATAATGTGGCGTTCTGCTTTGTAATAGTTGATTGAACTGTAATAGTGCAAGTTTACAATCTGATGAAATTTATCATTAGGTTCTATTCCCTCACTGTTAATGGATAACTCTTTTTTAATGGATTCGACTGAATACATCATTACTTCCTCATTATTTTTAGTAAGAGCAGTACCTAAGAATATGCACTCAAAATAGGGCTCAATTAAGGTATAAGTAGCTTCAGAAATAGTTACTTTACCTGCTTTACCAAGCATTTCCATTCGTTGTGCTGTATTCACTGCAGAACCCCAAATATCAAAAGCCAAACGTTCGCTACCAATCACACCTGCAGTTACATCTCCAGTATTGATTCCTAAACGTAATTCCCAAAAATCACCGTTATTTGCAATCGCATCGTTCTTTCTTTTCAACATATACGATTGAATCTGAATAGCTGCTATACAAGTATCTATTGGGTTTGTTTTATTTCTAACTGGCACTCCACCCGCAGCCATGTATGCATCACCAATGGTTTTAATTTTTTCAAGATTATTTTTAATAATTATTTTATCAAATTTTGTGAAATAAATATCTAACTTTTTCACCAATTCAGATGCTTTCATCTGGGTAGAAATTTTAGAAAATCCTACAAAATCAGTAAAAAGAATGGAAACTAAATCGTATGATCTTGCGCTAGCTTTTCCTTTCTTTTTTAAATCATCAGCTATAGATTCTGGAATAATATTTTTTAACAAACGCTCTGTTTTATCTTTTTCTTTTTGAAGTTCTCCTTGTTGTTTTACAACTTTATTTCGTTCAATTTCTAGTTTTTTACGCTGTTGTTCAATTTTTTTATTCTGCTTTTTAATCTCACGTGTTCGTTCATTGATTTTCATCTCCAATCGAAGTTGATCTTTACGGGCATCATCTACTCTTTTCTTAAAATATAAACGAATAAAACCAGCAAAAGAAAGTATACTAATGAGTATAAACCACCAAGTTGACCAAAAAGGTGCTTCAATGGTTATTTTCAGCTTTGCTGGGTATTTACTCCATTCTCCTTCCCCTAACCGAGCATAAACCATCAATGTATATTCTCCATGCGAGATTGAACTAAAATGTATTTCATTATCCGAACCAAGTAGAATCTCCCCATCATTTGAGCCTTCTAAGATGTATTTGTAATTTAAAATATCTGGATTACTAATATCTGAAGCTTGGAATTTTATCGTGAAACTACGTTGTTTATAATCCAATAAAATTTCCTTCGTTAAGAAAAACGGTTGTTTCAATATTGAATTTTCCTCATTTGGTTTTACCCATTCTTTGTCAACTTTTAATTTTGTAAACGATACATTAATGTTTCGATTGACTTCAGATAAGTTGTTTGGATCAAAAAAATTGAATCCATAAATTCCACCGAAATAAATAAACTCATCTGATGACTTCATGAAAGCTCCTAAGTTGAACTCATTACTCATTAAACCATCTATTTCAGTATAGTTTTTTGTTGTTTTCGTTTGTGTATTGAAGTTAGAAATTCCTTTATTGGTACTTAACCAAATAGAATGTAGTTTTCCAGGTAAAACTCCATAAACTACATTATTCGGCAAACCATTCTGCTTATTAAAAACTTCAATTTTTTTGGTCGTTTGATTCAATTTTAATAAACCTGTACCAAAAGTTCCCAACCAAAAAACATCTTCACTTTCTCTAAAAACAGAAGTTATATACGATGACGTTATTTTCTTTATTACTTTATTTATTCCATAAGGAACAATTTTCAACTCCTTTTCCGTTGAAATTAATTGATTTAGTCCACCTGAACTTGTTGTAAACCAAATTTCACCGTATTGATCTAAATACACCAGTCGACAAATTCCAGGAGAGATTGTTTCTTTTGCGTTTTTTACGTCGTGCTCAAAGAATTGAATACTTTTATCTTTATCATTGTATAGAATTGCTCCTTCTTTCGTTGCTGCCCAATACAACTGATCTTTCCAATGAATAATACTGTAAATTCTTTGGTGTTTTTTAGGGAAAACTGTTTGTAATGGTGTAAATTGATAATTATTCTCTGAAATGTTTAATTTCAACAATCCATCAGCGCGCCCCACCAATAAGGTGTTTTCATTGATCACTTTTAAAGATAAAACAGACGATTCTTCTTTGGTAGTTTCCTCGGTGTTTTTTTGAATAAAATAAGGTTGAAATTTTCCTGTTATCTTATTTAATTTCGTTACTGCATTATCCGTTCCGATGAATAAATATTTAGCATCATCTGTCTCACTAAAACTCCAAACACTTGGTGAAGGAATACCTTTATCTTTTTTTCCACTTACTCCAACTCCTAGAATTCCTTGTTGAGTAGGATTAAAACTAGAAATTCCTCGTTGAGTAGCCAACCAAAAAGTACCTGAATTATCTTTAACTATTTGATTTATCTCATTGAATAATAATGCATTTTTTTGAAAAATATCTTCTACGCAGTGATGAAAGCCTTTGTCTTCCATAATAAAGAAAACACCATTTTTCTTTGTGCAAAGAATCCAGCCAAATCCATTTTCATAAAAAACATCTGATACATTTTGTAACCCAAATTGCTGGTTAAATTCAGTAAAAACACCTTCTATTCTTCGAAAAGAATGATTGAGTTCAAAAACACCTTTATTACTGCATAAATATGTTTTTCCATTAAAAAAGGAAATGGAATTAAAAATAATATTTTTAGAAGTATTAATGTTTACTTTTTGAGTCGTATTTTTTTGAATATCGTAAATAAAAACTTCATTTTTTTCAGTAATAATTATTAATTCATTTTGATCAGAAATACTTATTTTTTTAATTTCAAAAGAAGGGATTTTAGAAGAAAAAGCAACAAAAGAAGCTTCTTTTCTATCGAACTTATAAACGCCGATGTCTGTTATTGCAACCCAGATATTCCCGTTTTCATCTTCACTTATACTATTTATTTTTGTTAAAGAATGGTTTCCTTCTAGAAAAAAAGAATGAAAGGAATCATTTAAAAAATCATAGACTAATAAACCTTTATTGGTTCCAAAATATAGGTTTCCATCAGAATCTTTTAGAGAACATAGAATGTAATCGCTTTCAATTTCTTCGGTGTTATCCGTCGTAAATATTTCAAATTTTTGACCATCAAACCTATTCAATCCATCCTGCGTACCAATCCACATAGAATTCAAATCATCTTGAACAAGTGTAGTGATTGAACTTTGTGATATGCCTTCGTTGATGGAGTAATTTTTAAAATTAAACCTAGTTTGACTGCTAACAGAAAGAAAAAAGGAAAGAGAAATAAGTAGTAATAAAAACTTCATTTACCACATACTTTAAACGTTTACATTTGTATTATCAACTTTAATAGTAGAATTTTCTAAATCTCTATCAAATAAATAAAGTCCACCTTTATCGTTTCCAATCAATTTAATTTTATCCATAATAGTACGAGCTAATGCTTCTTCTTCTAGTTGTTCAGAAACATACCATTGAATAAAATTATGTGTTGTGTAGTCTTTTTCTTGCAAACAAATATCTACCAATTCATTGATACTTTCTGTCACCATCAATTCGTGGTTCAAAAGCAATTGAAAAACGTCAGCTATACCTTTGAATTCTTTCTGTGGTAATCCAATAGCTGGAATAATAGCTGTTCCACCACGTTCGTTGACAAATTTCACCAACTTCAACATGTGAAAACGTTCTTCATCAGAATGTTCATACAAAAACTTAGATGTACCATTTAAGCCTTGAGTCTCTGCCCAAGATGCCATCGCTAAATAAAACTGTGAAGAAACTGCTTCTTTTTCTATTTGGCTGTTCAATGCTTTTTCAACTCTTGTATTCATAATACTTGTTTTATACAAAGTTATCATTCTCAATGAATTTCATCAATTATTTCTTCGTATCTTCGCAATAATGTCAAAACGAAATAAATCAAATAAGAAGCTTAAACATAGTTTAACTCATATTATTCGAAAAGTCTTTACTGAAAATCCAGATAGCGAATTAAATCATAAACAAGTTTGCGCGTTGATAAACGTCAAAGAATCAGCTTTACGAAAGCTTGTCTATTCAATTTTAGAAGATTTATCAAAAACTGACTTTTTAAAAAAAGCAGGCTACAACGTATATCAACTCAATCATAACGAATCTTTTTTAGAAGGTGTTTTACAAATGACCCCAAGAAAAGCTGGGTTTGTAGTGGTTAACGATCCTGAACAAGACGATATTTTTATTCCTCCACATTCTATAAATCAAGCAATAGGTGGAGATTTAGTTAAAGTTCAAATTACCAAAAAAGGAAAAAAAAGACCAGAAGGTGTTATTTTAGGAGTAATAGAAAGAGAACGTTCTCAATTTGTAGGAACAATTCAAATGCACGATAAATTTGCGTTTTTAATTCCGGATAACCCAAGAGTTGGAACAGATATTTTTATTCAAAAAGAGAAATTAAAAGGAGCAAAAGAAGGAGATAAAGCAATTGCTGTAATTACTGTTTGGCCAAAATCAGCTCAAAATCCTTACGGGAAAGTAATTGAAGTTTTAGGAAATTCTGGTGGAAATGATATTGAGATGTTGAGCATTTTAATCAACCAAGGATTGGATTATAAATTTCCAAGTGATGTTTTATCTGAAGCTGAGAAAATTCATTTAGAATTGGATCAAAAAGAAATTAAAAAAAGAAAAGATTTTAGAGGTGTCGATACTTTTACAATTGACCCTTTAGATGCTAAAGATTTTGACGATGCCATTTCTTTTCAACAATTGGAAAATGGACACATTGAAGTTGGAATTCACATTGCTGATGTCAGTCATTATGTTCAGCCTGGTTCGCCGATGGATGTAGAAGCACTGAAAAGATCTAATTCTGTTTATTTGGTTGATCGTGTTATTCCAATGTTGCCTGAGCAATTGTCAAATTTAGTTTGTTCTCTTCGACCAGATGAAGACAAGTTTACATTTTCTGCCGTTTTTGAAATGGACAATCAAGGTAAAATTTACAACGAATGGTTTGGGAAAACAGTCATCCATTCTAACCGTAGATTTACCTATGAAGAAGCGCAAGAAATCATTGAAAACAAAACTGAAAAAACAGCAGATTATTACGAAGAAATCCATATTTTAGATAAAATCGCTAAAATTTTGCGAAAAAAACGTTTAGATAATGGGGCAATGAACATCGAAAGTGAAGAAGTTCGTTTTCGATTAGATGAAGAAGGGGCTCCTGTGGAAGTGGTGATAAAAACGTCAAAAGATGCGCATAAACTCATTGAGGAATATATGCTTTTAGCCAATCGATTGGTCGCAACTTTTGTTTCTAAAAAGAAGAAAGGAACGAATAAAATTCCTTTTGTTTACCGTTGTCACGATCACCCAAATCCAGAGAAAATTGAATTATTTAATTTATTTATTCGAAAGTTTGGCTACGATATTGATGTCACAGATCCACATAAAATTTCTAAAAACATCAATGCCTTATTAGCTGATGTTCGATATAACAATGAATTTTCATTGATTCAATCTATGGCAATTCGTTCCATGGCTAAAGCCACCTATGAAACTGATAATATTGGTCATTATGGCTTAGGTTTTACGCATTATACACATTTTACTTCTCCCATTCGACGGTATGCAGATTTAGTGGTACATCGTATTTTACAAGAAGAATTAACGGATCAAAAACATCGTTATGGAGCTGAGTTGAATGACGTTTGTAAGCGTATTTCTAGAATGGAAAGAAAAGCGGTTGAAGCGGAAAGAGAAAGTACAAAATACTTCCAAACTTTATTTGTAGTAGAGAGGGTTGGTGAAATATTTGAAGGTACTATTTCTGGTGTTGCAGAGTTTGGAATTTTTGTAAAAATGGATGAAAACCAATGTGAAGGATTAGTTCCTATGCAAGATATTCCTGGAGATCAATACCGTTTTGATGCAGATAAATTTGCTGTTGTTGGAAATAGAAAGAAAAAAGAATATAATTTTGGTGACAAAGTTCGTGTGAAAATTCAAGATGTTTCTGTTCCCAAAAGACAGATTAATTTAGAAATGATTATCGATTAAAGTTGATTTATTTTTTTTGATAATTCATCTTTGTAAGAACCTCCAATTGGAATTAATTTCTCAACACTTTCTAGCGTTAAATTAGGTTGTTCTATGGTCGAAATTTTATCTACTCGAACAATATATGAACGATGCACACGGATAAAATCTTCTTTTCCCATTTTAACTTCAATGTCTTTCATTGTAGAATGAATGGTATATCTTTTTTCGTTGGTATGAATTACAACGTAATCTTTTAAAGCTTCTATATAAAAAATATCTACCGTTTTTATTTTAACCAGTTTACTGTTTAATTTAACGAAAATAAAATCTTTTGTTTCTTCTTTATTTTCAATAATTGAATAAAATAAATCTCTTTCTTTTATTACTTCTTGCTCTTTACTGTGTTTGTAAATAGCCATTTCAATTGTTGTGTGTAAATCAATCTCTTTAAACGGTTTTAAAATATATCCGTAAGGTTGAGTTACTTTTGCTTTAGAAAGTGTTAATTCGTCCGCATATGCCGTTAAAAAGATAACAGGGATAGATTGTTTCTCTTTAATAATAGAAGCCGCATCAATACCGTTCATTTCTCCTTTAAGCATAATATCCATAAGAACCACATCAGGATTTTCTGAATTAGCTAATTCAATTGCTTTTTCTCCAGTTGCAGACGAGCCAACAACATTATAACCTAATTTCTTTAAGCTATTTTGAATATCTTTTGAAACGATTGCTTCGTCTTCAACTACTAATATGTTTATTTTAGACATAACCTAGGGATTGATTTTATCAAATTTAATGAAATATTTGGTACCGTTTTCATTTTCTGTTTTAATATCTCCATCTAATTGTTCAATAAGAGTTGCGACAAGTTGTAAACCAAGGGTTTCTGTTTGAAGATCTTCAAACTTTCCTGGAAGTCCAATGCCATTATCTGAAATTTCAAGGTAAACAACTTCATCTTGCTCTTTCAATGAAATTGTAATTTTTCCTTTTTTATTCTCACCCCAAGCATATTTGAGAGAATTACTAATTATTTCATTCACAATTAATCCAGTTGGAATAGCTTGATCAAGTATTAAATCAACATTTTCTAAATTTTTAATCAATAAGATATGTTGATTAACACGGTACGAAGAAATAAGATTTCCCATTAAATTATCTAAATATTCAGAAAAATTAATACTTGAGAAATCTTCTGTTCTGTATAGATTTTCATGAATTATAGCCATTGTTCTTACTCTATTTCTACTTTCTTGAAGAATGGAAAGAATTTTTTCATCTGTAATAAATGAACTTTGGAGGTTTAAAATACTTGATATAACTTGAAGATTATTTTTAACTCTATGGTGAATTTCTTTCAATAGTACTTCTTTTTCTTTCAATGAAGAAACAATTTCAATACTGGCTTTCTTTTTCTCACTAATATCATGAGCAACTAGTGAAATTTCAGACACTTTACCTTCCGTATTAAAAATTGGATTCACAAAAACTTCCATCCAGTGATGGATTCCATTGACTTCAATATCTAACTCAAACTGTTTTGATCTTCCTTTTTTAACATGTAAAAAAATCATTTTAAAGAAACGAAGTCGAATTGGAGAAAGTACATTTTCATAGTAATCATAAAAAGATTTCCCTTTTAAAATCTTATCGCGAAGAATTGTAGAAAAATAAGCTTTACAATGTGTATTGAAAGAAGAAATAGTAGAATCTAAAGATAATGTCAATAAAAAAGTATTGGAAGAACTGTCTAAAATCGCTTTCATTCTTAAAAATTGATCTTCCAATTGTTGTTCAGCTAAAATTCTTTCTTTTATTTCATGTTCTAATTTCACATTAGTTTCCTCAGCAAGCTCAGCTCTAAGAGTTTCCCTATCAATTTTATGTTGAATAGAAATATCTTTAAAAATAATTAAAACAGCATCATTATTTTCATAAACTGTTGAAACTAAGGTAATATCCATTTTTATGCGCTGATTTTTAGCATCTAAAAATAATACTTGAATGTTTTTTCGCTCTCTATCATGAAGATGATCCTCATAAATTTTTGTGAAATTTTCTAAATTTTCTCCTTTAAAAATTGATTTTAATTCAATCGTTTCTCCAAATATTTCATGAATTTCAGGATTGGAAAATAAAATTTTAAAATCGTAACAAATGATAATCCCTTCTGGATGATTTAAAAGAATATTTTCAAAATTACGTTGATTATTTTCAATAGAACGAATGTGTTTATTTTGATTTGTACTATCATGTATTACACATTGATAATATAGTTTACGATTTAAAACAACTTCAATAATTGCAACATTTGCTTCAATTTTACGCCCATTCGCTGTAAATAACCAATCAAATTTTAAACTTCTAGAATTGTGATTCTCATCTTTAATTGATAGATATTCTTTTTTTGTTTTAGAATTAGTATTAAAACTAAGATCAAATAAATTTTTAGTCAATAAATCTTCTTGGGTTAAACCAAATAATTGAATTGATTTACGATTGCAATCAATAATTTTATCTTCATCTAAGAATAAAATAGCATCATTGGTTTCTTCAAAAATTAGACGGTATTTCTCTTCACTTTGTTTTAATGCTAAAGTTGTTTTTTGAATGTTAGTTAAATCAATTACTGATCCTTCTACTTGATTCGTTTCTATATCGATGTACCAATTAAAAATAAATGTTTTTTCAATTCCATTCGATAGTAAAAATTGAGTTTGATAATTTTGAGAATAATTACTTTCCCCAAGAGATTCTAAAATTATTTTCCATTCTTTTTGATAATCTTTTGAAAATAAATAATTTCCTTCTTCATATAATGAATCCAACATTTTATAAAAAGAAGTATTCCCTTTTATAATTTTTGAATTAAAATCTAAAGTAAAAACACCAGCTCTATTTTTTTCGTACAGGTTTTGGTATTTACGTTCTGATAATTCAATTTCTTTTCGTTTTGAAATATCATCAGAAATATCATTAAATAATGCCAACCAAAAATGATTATTCTTTAAGAGAAGAACTGAAACTGTAATCTCTATAATTAATGGATTCCCATTTCTAATTACTTTTATTTTTTTCTTAAAATTATCACCAACAATTAATCCTTTAATTTCATTTATTTCTTCATTATTTAAATAAGAAAATATAACTTTTTTTACACTTAAATTTGTGGTCTCTTTTAAAAAAAAAAGTTGACCTATTTTATCATTAAAATCGATAACACGTTGATCTTTATTTAAATCAAATATCAAATAACCAGAACCTGAAGATTTAATAACACTGCGTAAGTATTTTGAATAATCTTTTACATTCTTTAAAATTTTAATTCTAAAATACAATACAAACAAAGCACAGATACTGATAATTAATATTTCAGCAAGAAAAATATTTTGGAAAGGTAAATCGTATTGATTGTTGTAAAAAGTATATAAAAAAAGAAAAAGTACAAATAAGATATAGAGTAATAATGAATTCCAACGCTGAATACTGATCAATGATACATTGAATAATGTAAAAAACATGACCAATTCCAATACATTAAATTGTTGACTAACTAAACTGTAAAAAGCAAAACCTGTAATACAGAATAAATGGAATATGAAAAAGTAAACTAATTTATATTTAAAATATTTAATCTTCCAAGAAATTAAAAAATAAATAGGAAATAAAGCAGTATAGGATAATGCAAAATAAATATAGATCTGAATCTCTTGGTAATCTCTAATTATAAAAGAAAATAGTGGTAATAATATAAAAGCTGCAATGGAATGAATAATGGTAATTCTAATGAATCCATTTTCTCGTTCATAATATGGAACAAAATCATTTTTCCATGAGTAAATTTTTTCCTGAAGATTTTGAATGAAATTCATTACTCTATTTGTTTCTTTACTTTTTTTAATTCATTATATAACAACACTTTATGTTGTGTTTTATTTAAATGAGGTAGAATATAATCTAATTTTTGAATTATCAAAATCTACTTCAATTGTCTTTTCTATAAAGTAATTAATAAAGATTTTTTATAAAAAGAAATTTATTACTTTTATTAAGACTGTTAATTTGTGTAGAAAAATACTCAATATTTCTTGTTTATTAACTTATTAAGATAAAATCATTTGTTTTCATTAGTCTTTATCCTTTAAAATAAAGCTTTTAAGTAAGCTATTAACAATTGAGTAAAATTTTAATTGTGCATAAGATTTATTAGAATTATAACCTTTGAACTCTGCATTACTTCTTTATAACTTTAAATAAATACTCAATTCTTTTCTTGCTTTCTCAACTTAATTTTTGATATGAATTATTCAAACCATATATCAAAGTAAAAGTATTTACTTTTTATAAAAATTGATTAACAATTTAACATCTTTTATTGTGTAAAACTTATTTTTTAATAAACTGATTATTAACTATTTAAAAATACTCTATTACTTTAGATGTTTAAAAGTTGTATGAATTGTTAATATGATATAGCTTTGTATAAAAGTTTAAATTTATGAAAAAATACATTCCAATTGGATCAGATCATGCAGGATTTGAGTTAAAAAAATCGATTATTAATTTATTAACCAATAAAGGGTATGAATTAGAAGATTTTGGATGCTACTCAGAAGAAAGTATTGACTATCCTGATTATGGACACCCAGTAGCGGAGAAAGTGGAAGAGAATAAATGTTTAGGTATTGTTATTTGTGGTTCTGGTAATGGAATTAATATGACTGTGAATAAACATCAAGCAGTTCGTAGTGCTTTATGCTGGAATGCAGAAATTGCTCAATTGGCCCGTGAACATAATGATGCTAACGTACTTGCACTACCTGCACGTTTTCTTTCAGAAGAAGAAGCTTTGAAAATTGTTGAAGTGTTTTTCTCAACTGATTTTGAAGGTGGTCGTCACCAACGAAGAGTTGATAAAATAGCTTGTTGTTAGGACGTAAATATATTTAATGAATGTTTAAAAGAGATTGGATCAATGTATTCAATCTCTTTTTGTATGTAATATAGTACTCCCCTGTTCCTGGTCCATTAAAACCAGTATGTATTTGTTTAACTTCTCCATCTCTTCCTATTATTATAGTTGTAGGAAAAGAAGAAATATTATTTAACATTGAAAACTGTGCTTTAGCTAATTTCTTTTTCGCATTTCCTCCAATCAAAAAAGTATATTCTAGATCTAATTTATTTTTTAAAAGATTCACATTTTTAATATAATCATCCAATGAACTCCCTACTTCGTAACAAATTGAAATTATTTCTAACCCTTGAGAATGGTATTTAGTGTAAACTTCTTTAAATAACATTGTTTCATCTAAACAATTTGGACACCATGTACCCATTATTTGAATTATTACGACTTTATTATCAAATTCTTTATTTGGATAATGTAAAGTATCTTTTTCTAAATTTGGTAATGCAAAATGAATAGGTTTATTGTCTATAACATAGGTTATTTTTTCAGGATCAGTGAGTTCAAATTTTGTATTTATAACAGCATTCCATTTACTTTCCCAATGCGTTCCGCTATTAAATGTTCCAATGAGTGAATCATTTCTATACAACGCTTTAAATAAGAATGCATGAGAACCGTCAAAACAAGATAAATACAAACTATCTTTTATTATATTTCCTTCTAAAAATCGATAATCTCCTGCTTCTGTTAAAAAAGTTCCTTTAACAGTGTTTTTTTCTTGAGAAAATAACCCAATTGCGGAATATTCTCCTTCTGTACCAGGTTCAAATTTAACTTCCCACTTAGCGCCTACTTGTATGTATTCTTTTTGTTTTTTTGTTTTCAAAAAACGAGGATCTTTCTTTTTTATTTTTTCAGCAGAAAAGGGAATTTTATAATCGGGTCCTTTTTGATAATTTACCCAATATCCTTTCAATTCCTTTTTTGTTGCAACAAATATAAGTTCAGAATTAAAAAAAGGAAACCTGACATGTAAACTATCTTGTAAAACATAAACGGAATCTAATTGAATACTTTCTTCAGCATTTATTAATGTTATTCTATTGTTTTTTTCTACTTTTAACTTAAAAGGTAAAATATCATTATCATTGAGTTGAAGCTGTGCACTCCAATACCCTTTTGTAATGTTTTGCGCAAACAATTGACCAGTAAAAAAGAAAATAAAAATAAAAAAAAGCTTCATTTTTGAAATAATTTAAACGAAAATACCTTTTTTTGATGAATATTATGAAGGTATGCAACCTTTTTTATTAAATAAAAGTCTTTGTTTTAAGTGCGAGAAATGGATGATTCAACATTAGTTAAATATTGTATTAAGGGAGATCCAAAAGCTCAGCGCGCGTTGTTTGATAAGTTTGCACCAAAAATGTTAAGTGTTTGTTTACGTTATGCAAAAAACAAAGAACAAGCAGAAGATGTTTTACAAGATGGTTTCATTAAAATTTTTTTAAAACTCGATTTATTTAAAGGAGGTTCTTTAGAGGGTTGGGTGAGAAGAATTATGGTAAATACTTCTCTTGACCAAATAAGAAAAGAGAAGAAGTTTAAAAATGATGTTGGCGTTGATTCAGTAGAATATAAATTAGAACACAATGGCTATATTCTAGAAAAAATTCATGCCGATGATCTTTTAAAACTTATTCAAGAAATGCCACACGGCTATCGAACTATTTTTAATTTATTTGCGATTGAAGGATTTTCCCATAAAGATATAGCAAAAGAACTTTCCATCTCTGAAAGTACATCAAAATCTCAATATTCACGTGCAAAAGTATACTTACAACGAAAAATGAAAGAATTAGGATTTGAAAGATAAAGACCAAATACAAGAATTGTTTTCTAATAATTTAGGAAAACATGAAGCAACTGTACGACCTGACTTATGGAATGGCATTGCTTCTCAAATTACAACAGGTGCATCTGCTTCTGTTGGTATTTCTGTATTGACTAAAATTATTATTTCAACCATTTCTGTTGCTGCAATTTCTACAGCGGTTGTTTTATATTCTACACAAGACTCTAAACTTGAAAAAGAATCAAAAACGATTCAAAATGACTCAAAAATGATTGTTTTTGATGAAAAAGAACCTGTTTCTGATGAAAATAAGATCATTTCACCTATTATTGAAGATGAAAATGAGGATTTGAGTCGTTCTACTTCTGAAGACGTTCTTGTACCTGAATTGAAAGATGTTATAATTCAAGAAAATGAAAACACTCTTTCTGATGTAAACAAGTCTGATTCTCAACAAGGAGTATTAAAAGAAAGAACAGAAGGTTCAGAAAGTGTTACTACAGAAAATACAACAATTTCAGACGAAGATTCACATAAAGAAGAAGTGGCTTATATTGAGAAAACGGAGTTCCCTATAGATCTTGAAAAAGAAAATCTTGTTGAAGGGTATACAATCTCTAAAATGCCAGATGTTTTCTCTCCAAATAATGATGGTCAAAATGATTTACTATTCATATCTTCGGATGGAATTTCTGATTTTTCCATTGTGATAATGGATGAAAACTCTAAAGTGGTATATAAATCCTCAGATGTTGATTTTAAATGGGATGGAGTTGATTTATATGGAAACCTTGTAGAAACAGGACATTATATTTACTTTATTACTGGAAATGATAGAAATGGAAATCCAGTGAGTAAATATCAATCATTAACGATTGTCCGCTAATTCTTTTTCATACTTAGCAACATTCTTTACGCCTAAGTAATAGAATATTACTCCAATCAATAAAAAGACGTGACTGATATCATTCTTATCAAACCATTGGGTGAAGTTTATTTTTTGCGTTTGAAAAATAAGTGTTGGTAACATAACTAGAACACTGTAAAGAAAGTATTTAAATCCAGGAGTGATTCTTTTACTAAAAACATATCCCAAAATTGCTAAAGTATATATCAATCCAATACTAGAGTTTATGATAGGAACCTTCATTGCAACAGAATAATCTTTTTCTAAATCGATAAAATATATTACCAGAATTTCAGCTAGAATAGCTAGTATGAATTTAAAGGTACTTATTTGAAGTAGAATGTTAACTGTCTTTTTATTGGAAAGAAATGGAAGTATTGCACGTTCTATTAAATAGACTGATGTCATTCCTGCGAACCAACCAATATATTTTCCAGGAATCCCCCAATAGTTATACATTAAATGACCTAATCCCCCAAAAAAAAACCCTATTCCAAAGATAAAAAAGAATAAATTCCAATTTTTTACAAAGTTAGATCGTTGAAATTTTAATACTTTAAAACCAAAATAAATAGAAAATACAAAAATGATAAAATCTCCAATGAATGAATTAGGTTCGAGTAAATTTAAACCAAAAAGTTCAAATTCTATTTTATCGAAATCAGTACCTATGAGCATAAATTTTTTTTACGAAGGTATTATTTTTTTAAAAGAAAATAGCTGTATTATTTTACAATTAAATTAAGTCTTTTAAGTGTAACATTAAACCTAAGGTTACCACAATTTTCTTTTATCAAATCATAATTTATTGATTTTAATCTTTTAAACGTTTCATCACTATATGATGTTCTATTTAATAATTGTTTTGTTATGTATTTGATTGATGTTATAGAACTAGGTGTTTTAACTGATTCAGGAAGGTATGTATTTTCTTTCCAACTTGGTATTGTTTTACACCTATAACTGTATTGTTTATACTCACTATTATTTACATAAGCTCGATGTACTGGAATGTTTTTTAAATGAATGTAAAAACGTTGTGATTCCTGATGCCCAGGGTTATCTTGAAGGTAAATAATTTCAATGTCAAGTTCTTTTATCCAACGCCCATCTTTTGATAATTTACCAATAAAGGTTCTTGTTTCTGTATAACTCATCATTGTGTGTGAAACAGTTTTACCCCAAAAAAGATTACCATTTTTCCTTGTTGAATCACAAGAAATCACATAACTGATGTTTTGTAAGGAGTGTTGATCTCTCCCTACATTTCCTTTTTCACTTGTGTGAAGTTTTTCTATGTGTAAATAATCAATAATAGTTGGAACCGATAAATTCAGTATACATTTATAATAGTAACCATCATTTGTAGCATCATCAGCAGGTGGGAAAATTGTCATTTCGTACTCTTCTGGTTTTGGTTCATAACGAATAATATTAATATTGTAGTATTCTTTATACACTACACCATCTACTGTTTGTTTTACCCACACAGCACATTCCATATAAAAAGAATTTTCTGCTATTGCTATATTTTGAGTTTCGTGTTGACCTGTGTATGGTATAATTTCAACGAAACTAACGGTTGATCCCCATGTGAATCCAGAATAATAAACATCAGTATTTTTATAAACATTACTAGTGACTTTATATTTAACAGTATCTCCAGGGTATACTTCGGATCTTCCTGAGATTTCAAGGTTTTGTAATTTAATTCCTAAAAAAGACTTAAAACCTTTCCATCCTTTTGAAGTGATTACTGTCAATTTTGCTTTTACATAGTCATAACTATCTAATTCCTTAAGTGAAACTGCTTTTTTCTCACCGTACTCCAGTGTTTGATTATATTCATAGAGTATATCTTTTACTTTAATACGTTCGTTGTTTTTTATTTCTCTATCCATCCACCCTTCTGTATATTTTTTTTGTCTCTCCTTTTGTTCTTCGTCAAGTGATTTACTGTACTCCATGTAGTCATTATAAGACATTTCTTGATAAGCAATATATAAAGGGACAATACATGGTAATTGTAAACAATCACCTGATTGACCAGAAAAAGAAGCAGATTTTAAACCACACGTTATATTACTTACCTTTATACGAATTTTTGAAAACCATTTTGAAATATCTTCGACTACAGGAGGAGAAAGACCAACTGAATTACGTTGTTTATTTTCTTTTTCAATTTCAATTCCTTTTTGAGATACAACAGTTCCGTCTGTTAACAACATTGCAACATCCATTGTTGAATCTGTTTTACTTGAAAACCTTAATACATAGTCGCCATAAGTTCCTCCATAAGGTTGATTGTTTTCATTAAAGTATAAAACAATACTATAAGGCATAACGGTGTCTTTATAAATAATAGATGCTGGGTTAACTCCGTCTTCTTTTAATTGAACAGCCAAATATGCTCCACTTTTATGCATCGCTATAACTTGATAGAGCGAATCTTCTGTAAATACGAGATACGTATCTTTTTCTATTTCATCAAATAGATTTGGTTGCTTTTTAGGTGCTGATTCTTTTTTCACCACTTCATTAATTGATGGGTTTTTTAAACTTTCATTAATAAGAATGTTCACTTTTACCTCAAGTGATTCGAGGTGTTTTTTTCTAATTTTCTTAGAGAGAGGTAAAACATTTTTTACCCATTTATTTTCTGACAGATATTGACGTTCCACTAATTGAATTATAAAACTTCCATCCAAATATTTGATTTCCATTCATGGGCTATATCGTGCATGTAATCTGTTGGGTTGATTCCTAACTCACCCATTGCCCAACCTAAACCAATGTAATTTTGTTTCGCAAAATTTAAGTTAAAATAAAGATTATAATCTTTCCACAGGTTTAGATTGTTTGTTTTTTCAAATGATAATAAGGCATACTTAGCTGATAATCCTTCAAAAAAAACGATGGAATGAGTTGTTTTTATTCCCTTAAAAGAATGTTTTATTTCTTCAAAAGATAGGGATGTTTTTGTATTATAACCGAGCTGAAAAAGATCTTTAATAGTTGTAGAATTTTTTTCTATATCCATTGATTAATCTTTGTAAAACCACATTACTGAAACATCTTTTTTGATACTATCATCTGTTGAAATACCATTTTCACATTCTTCTGGTTTTGCAGATAGCGTCATTGTATAAGGATCAACTTTAATGTCCATAGAAGTTCCATATACCTTTCTGCTCATTAATTTAAACATTTCAACTGCGATATGTTCTAAAACATTCACATTGTCGTTTACTTTTTTCACCAACTCTCTCGGAGAATGTTGTTCATCAATTCCACGATGGAAATCTTGCAAGAAAGGAACATCAAAAGGATCGATGTATCTATTTTCGAATTGATCTGTATCGTATTCTCCCCATTCCAGTAATAACTTTTGCATTTGTTGATTCAATTGTCCAAATTTTTCTCCAGCACAATTGTCTTTCGCAAATAAGTTACGTAAAACCATGATATTGGTGTAACCGTGGTTGGTGAATAAAAGTGTTGGAACGGACCAATAGATTGCCCAATCCCAGAAAATTTTCAGTACCATTGTTTGTGTTTTCCCCCACAACTTGTACTTGTTTTGATAAATTGGAATCCAGTTTTCAAATAAAGCATAATGCGTTCTTTCAAAAACATTTATACGTAAATCAATATCTTCTCCAGCAATATCTCTCAGAATTAAATCTCCAACAAAAGCATTATTTAAAGCGATAAAATCAGTTCCAGGTGAGTAAAAAGGATCTAAAAATAAACCAGATTCTCCTGTAATTGCCCAACGATCTGTTGAATATAATTTCTCACATGAATGTGCAAAATGTTTCAATACTTTGAAGTCAAGTATGTCTTCTTTTTTGTCGATGAGATTTTTATATACGATGGGTTCATTCTTTTTGAACCAATCGAATGCTTTATCGAGTTTATTGTAGGTATCAAAAGGGTGAATAGCAGGGTCGGCAACAATTCCAACACTTGTGTTTCCAGTTGCTAACGGAATAAACCAAATCCAATACCCTTTGTCCATAAAGTGAACGGTACTCAAACGACGTAAACCTTTTTTCACATAACTGGACCATTCTTTATTCTCCGACCAGTCATCTACATCAATTTCCCCTTTTATTCTAAACCAAGCAGAACTGATTCCGTGATCTAATTCTTGCTTCAGTTTCATTTTACGTTTCAAGAAACTATTTCTTCCGGTAGCGTCAACAATCCATTTAGAAGTCACTTTAATTTCTTCACCGTTCTTTGTATAGACACTCAAATGACCATTTTCAACAGGAGATGTTTCAATAATTTTAGCACCTAATTCAACATCAACACCATGTTCTTTTACAATTTCAATTAAATCATTTTCAAAGGTACCTCTATCTATTTGGTGACTTGGAACAGGTAGTAACTCTCTTGGACCTAGTTCTACTCGTTTATCTATATCGTTTTTATGTTGTGGAGAGAAAAAGAAACGTAAACCGTGTTTTGGCAATTGTTTTTCTTCTAAATAATCTTTTAAATCCAATACTTCTCGTAAGTAATGCGTTCCTAATTCAACGGTTGATTCCCCTACTTTGTGCGCAGCATCCGGTGCATTACCTTCTCTTTTCTCCAAAACAAGAATAGAAATTGAAGAATTGGCTTTTTTTAATTGTAAACTAAGGGTTAGTCCAGCAAGACCACCACCAAATAGGACAACATCGTAATTATTTTTCATTCGAATAGAATTTAATCGGTTGATAAAATCAGTAAAACAAATTTAATGTTTTTAATGAGAATGAGAATATGATTGTTGTCAGGAAAGGAGGATAAAGTTGTGTTCGTATTTAAAATTTTTTTTGGAGGTCCCCCCCTATCCCCCTCCAAAAGCGGAGGTTTATGTCATTTTCAATTGTGATTTTTTTATTGCTACTAACGTTGGGCTATGTTTAGTGCTGGTTAAAAATACAATAATTTTTGGGTTTAGCACTTAGCCAAATTTTTAATTTTATCTTTCCGATTTTAACGCAAAATTGAAAATTTTGCGAACTTTATAAATATGCCTAAACTTTGGTTAAGCACTGACCTAAAGCATTAAATATAGCCGTTGTTGTAGAGCGTTTTTTGTATTTCATTCAACCGCTATTTTCCATTTGCGTTAGCATCTTTTATGTTCAGATTAGATTTTAGGTTTCAATTTTCCGATTTGTGGATATTCTGTATTAAATCTTTTTTTGCGTGCTGATTTAGGTTTTCCGTTAATACATTATTCGAATTTTTTATATCCAGCATTCACTTTTCTATTTAAAACTCTCCATTCGTTTCCTTTTAATTCAATTAATTCAACTTGTATCTCTGATTTAAAATTTTTTGGTATTTCAGGGATAAAGTTTGAGTAGTAAATTTTTAATTTTCCATTTTCTGATTTATAAATAATTTCCCCAAAACCTTTAAATATATATTCTGTGTTTTTATCAGGATGAAATTCTAAATTTGAATTGATAGAAAGTACAGTTGCTTTGTGATTTCCAGTTATTCCCCAATTTTTACTTTTTAAATAAAGACTTAATTGCTTTTTTGGAAAATATATTTCTTTCCTTTCAAATAATGGTTTTCCTATTTCGTCCCAACTTTTTAGATTTTGTTCCGTTTTTATTCCCATCCAAAATGATAAAGGAATTAATAAAATCAATATTATTATTATATGCTTTTTAGTCAATTTTTTGTTATTTTTCAATGCTCTACAACAAATCGCTAAAACCCATTAAACGGTTTAGCATTTTTTTATAAAAATATAAAAATTATCAAGACTTTGAATTATAGAAGGATTTCTTTGAGGTTTCTGGCGGAAACCGATAATGGTTCGTTTTCTTTCAAATAAACCCTTGTACTACCGTACTACGGTCTTTTTTATTTTACCCCAACTTTCAAGCGAGCTTGAGTTGTTATAAAACAAAAAATCCCTACTCTACGAGTAAGGATTTCTTTGAGGTCTCTGGCGGATTCGAACCGCCGTAGATGGTTTTGCAGACCACTGCCTAGCCACTCGGCCAAGAGACCGTTTTTATTTCGGTACGCAAATGTACTAAAAAATGAATTAGTCTTCTATAATAATTGCGACATTATTTACATCTCCATTAATTGGAGGTGCTAACTTGGTCACCTTCACACGTAAAGCTTGAATAAATTTGATTTCTTTCTTTATACTATTTATTATTCTCTGCCCAACATGTTCAATTAATTTTGAACGAATAGCCATTTCCTCTTTGACAATTTTATTGACAACTACATAATCAATAGTTTCATCCAATTCATCTGTTTCTGCAGCAGAAGAAAAGTCGGTTACCATACGTACATCAACAATGTAGTGTCCCCCGATTCTTCCTTCTTCTGGCATACAGCCATGGAATGCATACAACTTTATTCCGTTGACTTCAATTGTGTGCTTCATTAAGCTTCTGTTTTCAATGCTTCAATACCGATTTCAATCCGCGCAATTGTTTCTTCTTTTCCTAAGAAAGAGGTAATATCAAACATACTTGGTCCCATTCCTTTCCCAGTTAAAACTAATCTAAACTGCGGCAAAACTTGTCCAATCCCAATTTCTTTCGATGCTAAATATTCCTTAAAAACGATTTCTATATTTTCAGAAGAATAATCATCTGTATTAGAAAGAATAGTTTTAAATTCTGTGATATAGTTTTCAGCTTCTCCTTTCCATTTTTTACGTGTCGTTTTCGCGTCGTACTCTGTTGGTCGTTCTAATAAAAATGAACCTTCTGACCAGATATCCTTCACAAAGGTTGCTCTTTCTTTCATTAAACGACAAACTTCCGTTAATTGTTCAATAGAATAGTCACCTTCAATTTCTTTTTGCAACAACTCAGCAAGAACTGCATTATCTTCAGCTCTTAAGTATTGTTGTTGGAACCATTTCGTCTTATCTGGATCAAATTTTGCTCCTGATTTTGAAACTCTATCCAATGTAAAAGCTTCGACTAATTCATCCATAGAAAATAATTCTTGCGTAGTTCCTGGATTCCATCCTAAAAATGCAAGCATATTTATAAAAGCTCCTGAAAAGTATCCATTTTCTCTATACCCGGAGAAAATATCACCTTCGGCAGTCGTCCAATTGGTTGGAAAAACAGGAAAACCTAAACGGTCTCCATCTCTTTTGGATAATTTACCATTTCCATCCGGTTTTAATAACAATGGTAAATGTGCAAATTTAGGTGCTTCCCATCCAAACGCATCGTATAACATTACATGTAAAGGTGCTGACGGCAACCATTCTTCCCCACGAATAACGTGTGTGATTTCCATTAAATGGTCATCGACAATATTGGCTAAATGGTAGGTTGGCATCCCGTCCGATTTGAATAAAACTTTATCGTCTAAGTTGTTCGTATTCACAACAACCCATCCTCTAATTTCATCTTCTAAACGAATATCTTCATTACGGGGCATTTTCATACGAATTACGTATGGTTCACCAGCATCTAATCTTCGTTGCACTTCATCGGAAGGCAAAGAAATAGAGTTTTTCAAGGAACCACGCGTAACGCTATTGTATTGCCAATTTGGCATTCCCATTTGTTTTGCTTGATCACGAACAGCAGTTAATTCTTCAGAAGTATCAAAAGCATAATATCCTTTTCCGTTCTCTATTAATTGTTCCGCATAAGGGCGATACATTGCCTTTCTTTCCGATTGAACGTATGGGCCAAAATCTCCACCTAAACCAGGGCCTTCTGTTGGCATCATTTTACACCATTTCATTGCATCCATGATGTAATCTTGGGCTCCTTCCACAAAACGAGTTTGATCTGTATCTTCTATTCTGATAACAAATGTACCGTTGTGCTTTTTTGCAAACAAGTAATTGTACAATGCAGTTCTAACTCCTCCCATATGAAGAGGACCGGTTGGTGAAGGCGCAAATCTAACGCGAACAGGTTTTTGAGACATAATTTTTGTTTTATTGGTGCAAAGATAATGAATCTAGATGCAATTGTAATTTTTGGTAGAATAAAGTTCTACTTAAAATGATACTTTTTTATTCTATTTATCAGATTTAACCTTTTTTATAGTACACATTCTACATTTTTCTATAATTTAGTAGGTTATATGAGTGCGTACGACCGTTTATTATCTCAAATTGATTCGTTTATTCGAAAGTTTTACAAAAACCAAATTGTGAAAGGACTTTTGTTGTTCCTTGGAATTTTTGTTTTTTCCTTTGTTTTAGTGATTAGTTTAGAATTTATTGGCCGCTTTAATTCATGGGTCAGAGGAGTTTTGTTTTTTACTTTTCTAATTGGAAATGCGATTGTTCTCTATAAGTATATCTTCATCCCAATTCTTCGTTTAAATTCTTTCGGTGAACGAATTGATCGTTACCAAGCTTCTGACATCATTGGCAAATATTTTCCGACTATTTCTGATAGACTTTTGAATACACTTCAATTGAATGATCAAATGGACCAGAATTCTGCAGACTTTGAATTATTGAATGCAAGTGTACAACAACGAAGTTCTTCTATGGGAACTATTCCTTTTTCGGACTCGATTAACATTGGTGAGAATAAAAAATACCTTTCATGGGTTTTACCAATTCTATTGATATTTATTGCCATTGGAATTTTTAAACCAGGTGTTATTTCTCAAGGCACTGAACGAGTGGTCAATTTTTCTGAAGAATTTAAAGTTCCACCACCGTTTCGTTTTAACCTTATTCCTATTTCTAAAGAAATTGAAGAAGGAGATAATTATTCTTTTACACTAGAATTAGTAGGTGATGATCTACCCAATAAAGTCTTCATTGATTCTGACCGTGGTCGATTTTTACTGAGTAAAGTTTCAAAAAACAGCTACAAAGGATCTATTACGCAAGTGAGAAAAGACCTTCAATTTCACTTTGATGCAAACGATTTTAAAAGCGATGAATTTTCCGTTAAAGTTCTTTCTAAAACTGCGATCAATAGAATTGAAGCTGAACTTATTTACCCATCATATCTAGGTATCGACAATGAAACGATTGATAATGCTGGTGATTTAACTATTTATGAAGGTACTCAAGTAAAATGGAATATCTCTACAAAAAACACCAAACAAGTTGATTTTCAAATAAATAACAAAATTTCAAGTTTCAAGTCAACAGGTTTTTCTTTCTCAAGTGTTTTTTCAGAAAACTCTCAAGGATTAATTGCGCTTTACAATTTTGCTACTCCAAAAATAGATTCTAGTTTTTTTCAAATAGACGTTATTAAAGATGCTTTCCCAACGATTATTGTTGAAGAAATTAAGGATTCATTAAAAGATGGTTTACGTTATTTTTCAGGAAGTGTCTCGGATGATTATGGTTTGTCCTCTCTACTTTTTATTTATACAATAACGGATGACAAAGGTATTTCACGTACAGAAAAAATTAACGTTAATCAAGTTTCAGGAACTGAATCACCATTTGATTTCGCTGTAGATTTTAGAAGAGAAAAATTAAATTTGAACGATCGAATCAGTTATTATTTTCTTGTTTTTGATAACGATGGAGTTAACGGAGCTAAAAAAACAAAGAGTAGAATCTTTAATTATCAACTTCCTTCATTGACAGAATTAAATGAATTAAGGGAAGAAAATAGATCTGAGACACGTGAGAATATGATTGATTTGATGAAACAAGCAGATCAATTTAAAAAGGATTTGGATCGTTTACGTAAAGAAGCGATGGACTCAAAAGAATCTTCTTGGCAAAAACAGCAGCAAATCAACCAGCTTAAAGAAGAACAAAAATCATTGATAGAGAATCTTCAAAAGATGCAGGAAAATATGCAGCAGAATTTAGAAGAAAAAGACCAACTTTCTGAAATGGATAAGGAGATTCTCGAACAGCAAGAACTCATCAATAATCTATTGGAAGAACTCATGGATGATGAACTTAAAGATCTTTTAGATGAATTAGAAAAATTGATGCAAGAGCAAAATAAAGATAAGATGGATGAGAAATTTGATGAGCTTGAAATGTCCTCTGAGGATATGAAGAAGCAATTGGATAGAACCATGGAAATGCTCAAAAAACTACAAGTCAATGAAAAAATTGATGAAATAGAGAATGAATTAAAAGCACTTGCTGACGAACAAAGAAAGCTTGAAAATAAAACAAAAGACAAGAAAGATATAAATGATGTTGATGTAAAAAAACAAGAGGACATCAATAAAAAGTTTGAGGACATTAAAAAAGACATGGACGATTTAGATAGTTTGAATAACGATTTAAATCACCCACTTGACCTTGACAAGCAAGAAGAAAAACAAGAAGATATAGAAAACGAATTGAATGATTCAAAAGATAAATTAGAAAAAAATAAAGGGAAGAAAGCTTCAGAAAGTCAGCAAGGAGCTGCTGAAAAAATGGATGAAATGGCTGCTGAATTAGACAGCCAACAACAACAATCTAATCAACAACAACAAAGTGAAGACATTGAATTATTAAGAAGTATTTTAGAAAACCTTTTACAGTTAAGTTTCTCTCAGGAAAACAATATGACTGAATTAAGTCATCTTCAAGAAAACGATCCTGCTTACCGTAGAGAATCTAGAACGCAACGCAATATTATTGACGACACAAAAGTTGTTCGCGACAGTTTATACGCTTTAGCAGAACGTCAACCAATGATTGCTTCATTTATTGACGATGAATTAAATAAAATTCAAGCCAATCATTCTCTTATTGTTGAGGATATGGATGAGAGAAGAAGAAAAGAATTACAAATTCACCAACAATACGTCATGACTTCTTTTAACAACCTTGCACTTATGCTGGATGAAAGTCTTCAGCAAATGCAATCTCAAATGAAGAGTATGAAAGAAGGTGCTGGAAATTGTTCTAAACCCGGAGGAAAAGGAAAACCTAAAGCGGGCAATAAACCATCACTTGGTGATATGAAGCAAATGCTTAAAGAGCAATTGGATGCTATGAAAAAAGGTCCAAATAAAGGTGGAAAAAAACCTGGTGACAAAGATGGAAAAGGTGAGGGAAAAGGAAAAAAACCAGGCCAAGGTCAAGGACAAATGGGAATGGGGAACAAACAAATTTCCAAAATGGCTGCTCAACAATCCATGATGAGACAACGTTTAGAAGAGTTACGCAATGAACTGAATAAAGACGGGAAAGGATCAGGGGATAAACTTAATCCTTTAATTAAAGAACTGAAACAACAGGAGAAAGATTTAATTAATAAAAGAACCGGTAGCGAGATGATAGAACGTCAACAACGTATCTTAACTCGTCTTTTAGAAAGTGAAGAAGCCCTTAACGAAAGAGGGTTAGATGAGAAAAGAGAATCTAAATCAGGAAATAATGAAAATAATAGTAACCAAATTCAATTTAAGGAGTACAATAAGAACAAATTAAAACAAATTGAATTGTTGAGGTCCATTGACCCTTCTTATAAAAAGTATTATAAGGACAAAGCCAATGAATATTTCAACAGGGTATTATAGATTTTATGAAAGAAGGTTTTGTTCAAATTGATAGTTTATCTATCCCATCAGATTTTCAACATGTACACCGTGTTGAATCTTTAATTGACAAGGTTTGTGATCAATTAAATGTCAAAGAAGATTATTACGGAAATGTTTTAATAGCAGTTACTGAAGCTGTTAATAACGCAATTTTACACGGCAACAATTCTAATCCAGAACTTAATGTCGACCTATTTGTCGGCGACAAAGAAACGGATTTTTGTTTTTCAGTAAAAGATAATGGTACTGGTTTTGACTTTTCAAACATTGCGGACCCTACTTCTCCAGAGAATATTGAAAAAGCAGACGGTAGAGGTATATTCTTAATGCGCTCATTGGCTGAAGAAGTTGAATTTTTAGACAACGGTCGTAATGTAAATATTTATTTTAGTAAATAACGATGGTTGATATATTTTATGAAGACATGAAATCTTTGTCTTTGTCATCCGATTTTTTCACCAATTGGCTCTCCAAAGTTTGTTCTTTAGAAGGTAAGGTTTTAGGTGATTTATCACTTATCTTTTCTTCGGATGAGTACTTGTTGAAAATCAATCAAGACCATTTAAATCATGATTATTACACGGACATTATCACGTTTGATTATTGTGAAACGGATATTACCGGAGATCTTTTTATCTCATTCGACCGAGTTTTAGAAAACGCAACAACACATAAAGTGACTGTTGAAAATGAAAGAAACCGAGTTGTTGTTCATGGGTTGTTACACCTTATTGGGTACGGTGACAAATCAAATGAAGAATCTAAATTAATGCGACAATTAGAAGATAAATATTTATCGATTGTTCCACGTGAAACAATCGATTAAAGTTTCTTTCTTCTTACCTTTGTTCCACGTGAAACATTAGAATATGTTAAGAGAATATGATGTTATAGTAGTTGGTGCTGGCCATGCTGGTTGTGAGGCTGCAAATGCTGCGGGAAAACTTGGTAGTTCTGTTTTGTTGATTACGATGAATATGAATACAATTGCCCAAATGAGTTGCAATCCTGCGATGGGTGGTGTAGCAAAAGGACAAATCGTTCGTGAAATTGATGCGCTCGGTGGTGGTTCTGGAATCATTAGTGATTTAAGTGCTATTCAATTTAGAATGTTGAACCGATCAAAAGGACCAGCGATGTGGTCGCCAAGAACGCAGAATGATAGAATGATGTTTGCAGAAGAATGGCGATTGATGTTGGAACGAAATCCTAACGTTGATTTTTGGCAAGACATGTGCGATGGTTTATTGGTGGAAGGAGATAAAATTGTTGGAGTTAAGACTGCAATTGGAGTCGAAATAAAATCAAAAACAGTTATTCTAACCAACGGAACATTCTTAAATGGATTGATTCATATTGGTGAAAAACAATTTGGCGGAGGTCGAGCTGGAGAAAGATCAGCAACAGGGATAACGGAAAATTTAAGAGAATTAGGTTTTGAAACTGGAAGAATGAAAACAGGAACTCCACCTCGAGTTGATGGACGTTCATTGGATTATTCTAAAATGGAAATTCAAGCTGGAGATGAAAACCCTTCAAAGTTTAGTTACTCTGATACAAAACCATTGGCAAAACAACACGCTTGTCATATTACATACACGAACTTAGATACACATGAATTATTGAAGGAAGGTTTCGATCGTTCTCCAATGTTCAATGGTGCAATAAAAAGTGCTGGACCTAGATATTGTCCAAGTATTGAAGATAAAATTAATCGCTTCGCCGATAGAGAAAGACATCAAATTTTTGTTGAACCAGAAGGATGGAATACTGTTGAAATTTATGTGAATGGATTCAGTACTTCCCTGCCGGAAGAAGTTCAAATGAAAGCAATGCGATCAATTGTTGGTTTTGAAAATGCAAAAATGTTTCGACCAGGTTATGCAATTGAATACGATTACTTCCCTCCTACCCAACTTAAACATACGTTGGAAACAAAAAATATTCAGAATTTATATTTTGCTGGACAAATAAACGGAACAACTGGTTACGAAGAAGCAGCATGTCAAGGTTTGATGGCGGGAATAAATGCGAGTAGAAAATGTAAAGAACAAGAGTCTTTTATTCTTTCACGAAGCGAAGCTTATATCGGTGTTCTAATCGATGATTTGATTACAAAAGGAACGAAAGAACCTTACAGAATGTTTACAAGTCGAGCGGAATATAGAATCTTATTGAGACAAGATAATGCTGATTTACGTTTAACTCCACTAGGTCATGCAATCGGTTTAACCGACGATGAGGCTTTGAGAAAAGCGGAAATCAAATTAGAAGGAACAAAACAATTGATTCGTTCTTTTCAAAAAGAAGGCGTTACTCCTGATGTTGCAAATCCTATTCTTGAAAAAAGAAAAAGCTCCCCGATCAAACAACAAGTTAAATTGAGCTCTATGATTACACGACCAAATGTATCTATAGAAGATGTTTTATTGATGGGAACTAAATCAAACGAGTTGGCAATAGAATTGAATGATAAACACCAAGACATTATCAATCAAACAGAAATTCAAATGAAGTACGAAGGTTATATTAACCGTGAGGAAGATGTGGCTAAAAAAATGAATAGATTGGAAGAGGTTAAGATTCCTAAAGGTGTTGATTATTCAAAACTATTAAGTTTAAGTACGGAAGCAAAAGAAAAATTACAAAAATTACAACCTGTTACAATTGGACAGGCTTCAAGAATTAGTGGTATTTCTCCGAGTGATGTTTCCGTTTTATTGGTCTATTTAGGTAGATAAAATATTTTACACTTAATTTTGGGTAAATAAACCTCAAATAGTTCTGTAAATTGACAATAGGCTTGATTTAAACAACCTTCTCCCCTGTTATGGTACAAACTATAATTGACGCTTGAGAAATACGCTAAGAATAGAAGTTTTTACCAAAACTTAATGTATTGACTTTCAGTCGTTTAGTTTGTTTTCACTGAAAAATTACTTTTTATCTATCCAATCACCATTTTCTTTGATGAGATTAATTAAAGCATCTACAGCTTCTTGCTCTGGTACATTTTTTCGAACAACTGTTTTTTCTTTGTACAAATGTATTTTTCCAACACCTGTTCCAACATATCCATAATCTGCATCGGCCATTTCACCAGGACCATTTACGATGCATCCCATGATTCCAATTTTTAATCCTTTCAAATGAGCCGTTTTTTCACGAATCAATGCGGTTGTTTCTTGTAAATCAAAAAGTGTTCTCCCACATGATGGACAACTGATGTATTCTGTTTTTGAAATTCTTCGACGTGTTGCTTGAAGAATTCCAAAAGAAGTAGAATTGATTAATTGTCGAGGAAACTCACCTCTTAACCAAATTCCATCACCAAATCCATCAATAAATAAGGAACCTAAATTTGAAGATGACCATAATTGAAAAGTTTCATCATCATTTGTTACAGGTTGATTGCATAAAACAACAGGGTTTTTCAAAGAACGAATTCCTAATTCAGCAGAAAAATAACGGTACAATTGAGTTATGTTTGAATGTGAACTATTTAAAACAATGATTGCATTGTGAAACTTTTTTAAATATGAAAGATCTATATCTTCAGCAGAATGTTCAACAAAGAAAATATCTTCACTATTGAATTGATGAATATTTTCTTTTGCGATAATGGGAATGTATTTACTGTTCTTTTTGTGAAATTTTTCCCAAAGCTTAAAATCACAAACTAAGCGAATAGTTCCAGGTAAATCAAAATCTATGGACTGATTACCGATGTAAAGATAATCGGCAGCAGAATCAGAAATTGACCATTTATCTGATTCAACGGAATAAGTATAGCCAAACCCGAAAAAATGAGATGGTTTAATTGAGTCAACCTGACTTAGATCAGCAAACACAATTGGAAGGTGATGATCACCAATATTCAATATTTCCCTTGTGTCTCTTCTTTCGTAATGAAAAGGATCATAGTTGATTGAAATTGTTTCATCCTTAATTTTAAATTCATTTTGGTTTTCGGGAGTAAATTTTGCTAATAATTTCTGGGCAACAGGAATTTCTGCTTCTGGTTTTTCAGTCAAAGAAACACGAATAGTGTCCCCTATTCCATCTTCAAGAAGAGCTCCAATCCCAACGGCAGATTTAATTCTACCGTCCTCGCCATCTCCAGCTTCAGTAACACCAAGGTGAAGAGGGTAACTCATGTTGTATTCTTTCATTTTAGCGACCAATAATCGATAAGCTTCCACCATGATAAGCGTATTACTTGCTTTCATTGAAAGAACGATGGCATGGTAATCATTAGAAATACAAATTCTTAAGAATTCCATTGCAGATTCGACCATTCCTTCAGGAGTATCGCCATACCTACTTAAAATTCGATCTGAAAGAGAGCCATGATTAGTTCCTATTCGCATCGCAACATTATTTTGCTTACACAAAAGTACCAAAGGAGTAAATTTTTCTTTTATTCTAATCAGCTCACTTTCATAACTTTCATCGGTGTATACATGCTCTTCAAATTTCTTTTTATCCGCATAATTTCCTGGATTCACTCTAACTTTTTCTACAATTGTTGCAGCAACTTCAGCTGCATTTGGTGTAAAATGAATATCCGCAACTAGAGGTGTTGAGTATCCGCGTTGCAATAATCCATTTTTAATAGATCGGAGATTTTCTGCGTCTTTTTTACTTGGAGCTGTTAATCGAACAATTTCACAACCAGCATCAATCATACGAATACTTTCTTCTATCGATGCAGAAGTATTCATTGTATCTGTAGTTGTCATGGATTGAATTCTTATCGGATGATCACCGCCCAAACCAAGTTCAGATAAATATACAACACTTGTTTTATAGCGCTCACGTTTAAAAAATGATGAACAATAGTTTTCCGTTATTTTATATTCCTCCATATCCAATTGAAATTAAGGTGTAAATTTAATGATAATCCCCCATTTATAAACTGTTAAAAAAGTATAAGAATAATCGAATAAGAAGAAATGGTGACTTAAATCATGATGTTATACTTTTATAAGCCTTATCTTTGCGTGATATTAAAAACGAAACTATGATATTAGACGAAGTTAAATTTACCAAAACAGGTGAAGAGGAGTTTTATAAAGTTTTAAGAAAACGTGTAAACACTTACTTTAAAGATAATAAAATTTCCAAGTTTGGAAATTCAAAAATGTATTTCAAGACAATTATCATGCTTGCAATGTATTTGGTTCCTTTCATTTTAATCCTTACTTATTTAGAAAACCCATGGTTAATTGTTCTTATGTGGGCAATTATGGGTGTTGGAATGGCAGGAACTGGAATGTCGGTTATGCATGATGCTAATCATGGTTCTTATTCCAAGACGAAATGGGTAAACACTCTTGTTGGAAAGGTTATTCTTATTGTTGGTGGTTCTGATGTGAATTGGAGAATTCAGCATAATGTATTGCACCATACTTATACAAATGTTGTTGGTATGGATGAGGATATTGATATAGGTGATTTAATGCGCTTTTCTCCAGGACAAGAATTATTAAAAGCACATAAATACCAACACCTTTATGCTTGGTTCTTGTATGGAATGATGACTTTGATGTGGGCAACTACAAAAGATTTTACTCAATTCTATCGTTATAAAAAGAAAGGTCTTTTAAGTACTCAAGATGTATCTGAAAAAGGTTTTTTAACCAGTTTAATTATTGGTAAAATTGGTTACTTAGCAGTTACTTTAGCTTTACCTTTGTTGTTAAGCCCTTTAGCTTGGTGGGGAACTGTCCTTGCTTTTGCTTTAATGCATTATATCGCAGGATTAATTTTGTCAATTGTCTTTCAAGCGGCACACGTTGTTCCAACTGCTCAGTACTCTGAAGTACAGGAAGACGGGAGTATTGACCTTGATTGGGCTGCAAACCAAATGATAAATACTGCTGATTTTGGACAAAAGAAAAAATTATTATCTTGGTATGTTGGTGGTTTGAATTTTCAAATTGAACATCATTTGTTCCCGAATATTTGTCACATACATTATAAAGATATTGCAAACATTGTTCGTGATACTGCTTTTGAGTATAATTTACCTTATTATACTTACCCAACATTTAGAAATGCTGTTTCTAATCATGCTAAAATGTTGTATGCTTTAGGTCATAATGAAGAAGCTCCGGGTATTCACTAGAATGAATATAGAGGAATTTAGAATATATTGTATGAATAAAAAGGGAGTCGAGGAATCGCTCCCTTTTTCGCCTACCACTCTTGTCTTTAAAGTGGTAAATAAAATGTTTTCTTTAACGGATTTAGATTCTTTTAATTTTATAAACCTAAAATGTGCACCTGAACGTTGTGTTGAATTAAGAGAACAGTTTAACGGTATTAAACCAGGTTACCACATGAGTAAGAAACATTGGAATTCAGTTTATTTAAACGCTGATGTATCCGATACGTTGTTACTCGAATTAATAGATCATTCTTATGATTTAGTTGTTGAATCTTTAACAAAGAAAGTACGTGAAGCAATGTAGAATGGATAAGTTTGTGTGGAGTGTACGTTTAGCAAAAACACGTTCTATTGCTAGTACACTTGTTTCTAAAGGAAAAATACGTCTGAATGGATCTACGACTAAACCTGCTAAAGAAGTAAAGTTGGGGGATGAAATTAACATCGTCAAACATACATCAGTCTTTACTTTCAGAGTAATTCAATTGCTAGATCGTAGAATTGGCGCAAAATTAGTTTCAGATTATCTTGTTGATATAACTTCAGTTGAAGAAATTGAAAAATTCAAAGAATATCAATCAAATCAACGTGTGTACCGTGATCACGGAACAGGTAAGCCAACAAAAAAAGACAGAAGAGACTTGGATGATTACCTAAATAACTGGGAGTAATTGGTTTAATTTTTTATTCAATTGTAACTTTTTAAACGCTTGTTAGTCTAACAAATAAAACAATCGACATGAAAAGAATAATTACAATTGGATTGCTAAGTTTATTTTGCTTACCAACCTTCGCTCAAGAAGAAGATTCTGATACAACACGTATCTATACTAAAACGAAAGAAATTATCATTATTGAAATAGAGCAAGATACTTTATCCGATAAATCAAAAAAAAAGAGAAGTGAAGCACATTGGGCGGGTGTAGATTTTGGTGTTACTATGTTAATGAACTCTAGTTTTCAAACAGATTTTCCTAACGAGCCACATTGGGAAAATGATGCGGCAAAATCTACTGTTTGGAATCTAAACATTGCAGAACATAAATTTCAGATAGCCCAACATTACTTTGGTATAACGACTGGTTTAGGATTTAACTTCACTTCTGTTGGTTTAAAAAACAATTATGTATTAGTTGACTCTCCGGACTCTTTGTATGCTTATATGGATACGGTAAACAACTTCACAAAGAATAAATTGAAAGCAGCATACTTAACGGTTCCTTTGTTGTTAGAATTTAATACAAACGCTGATGCTGATAAAAGTTTTTATTTAGCAGCTGGTGTTGTTGGTGGACTTCGTTTAACTTCTAAAACAAAGAGAAAAGGCGAAATCAATGGAAATAAGTTTACAAACAAGGACAAAGGTACCTATTCATTGAATCCTTTTAAATTAGATGCTGCAGTTCGATTGGGGTATGGAGATTTTGGTATCTTTGCAAACTATAGCCTTTTACCTTTATTTGATACCGGAAAAACGACTGAGGTATACCCATTAACTTTTGGTTTATCTTTGAATTTCTAAGACTTACTTCTAGTATAAAGTTTAAACGATGGGATAATGTCCTGTCGTTTTTTTGTTTTAGGAGGTTTTTATATTAGAGACAATACTTATGTTGTTTTTTACAAGTAAAGCTGTTACGCATGAGTATTATGTTGTTATGGGTTAAGAAAACCCTAAGTAAAGAATAGGTTTGGTTGCTTCTCAAGAATAAATATTAACTCTTAAGCATAAAAAAAGGGTAACCACAAAGGCTACCCTTTAATTAAAAATTTTTAATTATTTCTTAACAACGTTGAATTGAGATGACTCACCGTTTTCAAAAGAAACGTTGAATACATACATTCCAGCTTCTAAAGAAGAAATATTTACATCTGCAGTTCCATTAGATAATGCAACATTTTGAGATAAAACAACTTTTCCAGAAATATCAGTTACTGTTAATACAGCAGATCCGTTAGCCTCAATAGAAACAGTTACAACATCAGTTGCAGGATTTGGATAAGCTTTACCATCAATAGAAGAAACTTCATTGATAGATGCATCTGGAGATGCTTTTAATCCAATTGCAGATGCAGAAGAACCAACCCAACCACCAGTAAACCATGTATCATCAACTTTTACAGGAGCAATAGGCATCACTGTAATTGCTTGGTTACCATCGTAATCTAAGTTGTCATATCCAAAAGCAATCTCTGAATTGAATGTCTGAACACAAATTAAGTAACGTTGGTCATCTACTAAACGAACCGGTGAAGGTAATGGAGCGTATACTGAAGTTCCATTCTCAGCATCAGATGTAGGATAATATTGAGCAAATTGCAATAAGTTCAAGTTTTGAAACCAATCATTATTTGCTGTAAAGGTTGGATCAGATAAATCAGTCCATGTATCATTCCACTCATAAAAATTAATATTGATTTCTTCACCAGCTAATGGAGTCACAGTTAAATCGGCAGAATATGGTGTAAAGTAAACTCCTTCAACACCAATTAAATGAGCATTAGGGTTTACATAAAACATACATGTTTGATACTCTGAAGTAGAATTTTTAGGATAACTTGTAGAGTTTGGAAGTCCTGTAGAAGCATCAATATTTGCCAAAGAAATCACATTAGGATTAACAGTAAACTTACTTGTAAAAACGTTATCAAAATCAGATTCATCTGTAGCCCCTAAATCAAGCGTATACGTTAAAGTATATTCACCATCAGGGTAAGTAGCTAATGTAAACGGAGGGAAAAATTCAGGATTACCTGTAACAATGTAAGTTGTATCACCCGTATCCATTGAAGGTACAATAACTGTTTCATCATAAACTACAGCAGCAGATGGATTTGTAATTTTAGCATTTACTGTAATTGACGCTTGAGTCGAAGAACCAAAATTATACATTTGCATAGCTAATTCGAAGCCGTCAAACATTGTAGAATGAGCACCTGCAAAAGGAGAAATTAAAATATCTGAAGAAGTTGATCCGATATCATTCACAAAAACACCAACTTTATTTCCTAATAACATGACAACTGGTCCATTTGCCATTTCAGCAACTAAATCAGCACCATCTAAACTTGTTATCATAACAACAGGGATAGTAACAGAAACACCACCTGTTCCTCCTCCCATTCCAACAGCTTCATTATCACGGTTAATGATAATTACACCAACAGCTCCTGCAGTTTGAGCATTTAAAGCTTTTTCCCCAAATTCACACGTATTTCTGTAGATTACAGCAATTTTACCCGTTAAATCATTAATTAATGGAGAACAAGCTTCTGCAGACATTGGATTACCTTCAGGGTTTACTCCTGCAGTTCCATCATCAACAATCATTAATGTGTCTTGAACAAAAACACCTTGAGTTAAAAAATCAGGAGTTGTCCAATCTCCACCAGCAGGATCTGCCCATTCAAATACGTAGTTTCCAACAATGTTAGCTGGAGAAATACCTGCACAAATTACTTGTGAGTTTGCCCAGAAACCAGTTGCTACTACAACTAAAGATAGTAATAAATTTTTCATAGATTAATTTTTATATTTATGTAAAAATACAAAATATAAGTTACTTAGAAAATCTCATAAAAAAAGGCCTGTAAACCAGGCCTTTTAATACTATTATATGAAATAAAACTCTTTATAGAGATGCTTTTAAATACTCTCTATTCATACGTGCAATATTCTCTAAAGAAATGCCTTTTGGACATTCAACTTCACAAGCTCCTGTGTTTGTACAATTTCCAAACCCTTCTTTGTCCATTTGTGCAACCATGTTTAAAACTCTTTCTTTAGCTTCAACTTGTCCTTGTGGTAATAAAGCGTATTGTGATATTTTTGCTCCTACAAATAACATTGCAGAGGAGTTTTTACACGTTGCTACACAAGCACCACATCCAATACAAGCAGCTGCATCCATTGCTTCATCAGCTGCTATTTTAGAAATAGGTAATGCATTTGCATCTTGTGTGTTTCCTGATGTATTTACAGAAATATAACCTCCAGCATGTTGAATTCTTTCAAAAGATTCTCTATCAACTACTAAATCCTTGATAACAGGAAATGCAGATGCTCTAAAAGGCTCAATTGTTATAGTATCACCATCCTTAAACATTCTCATGTGTAATTGGCAAGTTGTTACACCTCTATCAGGACCGTGAGCTTCTCCGTTAATGTACATAGAGCACATTCCACAAATCCCTTCTCTACAATCGTGATCAAAAGCTACAGGCTCTTCACCTTTACCAATCAACTGTTCATTCAAAACATCCATCATTTCAAGGAAAGACATGTGTTCTGAAATTTCAGTCACTTTATAATCCACCATTTGACCCTTTGAATTAGCGTCTTTTTGTCTCCAAATTTTTAATGTTAAATTCATCATGTCTCTTCTTATTTGTATGAACGAGTTTTTAATTCGATATCGTTAAATTCTAATTCTTCTTTATGTAAAACAGCTTCACTTGGTTCTCCTTTATATTCCCAAGCAGCAACATATTTGTAATTGGTATCATCACGCAATGCTTCTCCTTTTTGAGCTCCGTCTAATTCAACAGATTCTTCTCTAAAGTGACCTCCACATGATTCTTTTCTATCCAATGCATCCAATGCAAATAATTCACCTAATTCTAAGAAATCAGCAACTCTACCTGCTTTCTCTAATTCAGGGTTCATTTCATTTAAATCTCCAGGAACAGTAACATCTTTCCAAAATTCTGCTCTGATTTCTTTAATTTCAGCAATTGCTTCTTTTAAATGTTTCTCGTTACGAGCCATACCAACTTTATCCCACATCACTTTTCCAAGTCTCTTGTGGAAATGATCAACAGATTTCGTTCCCTTATTGTTGATGAAAAACGTTAAACGTTCAGTCACTTCTTTCTCAACTTCATCAAATTCTTTTGTTTCGGTTGAAATTTCTCCCGTTCTAATTTCATTTGATAAATAATCACCAATTGTATAAGGCAATACGAAATATCCATCTGCTAAACCTTGCATCAAAGCTGAAGCACCTAATCGGTTTGCACCATGATCAGAAAAATTTGCTTCACCAATACAATATAACCCCTCAACAGTTGTCATTAAGTTATAATCAACCCAAACTCCACCCATTGTATAGTGGGTTGCAGGGTATATCATCATCGGTGTTTTGTATGGGTTTTCATCTACGATTTTCTCGTACATTTGGAAAAGGTTACCGTATTTTGCTTCGATTACTTGTTCTCCCAATTCAATCACTTTAACCGCTGATGGGTTTGTATCACCATGCAATAAAGCTTGCTCATTACCGTAACGATTGATTGCAGATTTGAAATCTAAATAAACGGCTTCTCCAGTTTTATTAACTCCATAACCAGCATCACAACGTTCTTTTGCTGCTCTTGAAGCAACATCTCTAGGAACAAGGTTACCGAATGCAGGGTATCTTCTTTCTAAGTAATAATCTCTTTCGTCTTCTGTTAATTCAGTAGGTTTTTTACGACCCTCACGGATAGCCATTACATCATCCATGTTCTTAGGAACCCAAATACGACCATCGTTACGCAAAGATTCTGACATCAATGTTAATTTCGATTGGTAATCACCACTTCTTGGAATGCAAGTTGGGTGAATTTGAGTGTAACAAGGATTTGCAAAGTAAGCTCCTTTTTTATGAATTTTCCATGCAGCAGTGGCATTTGAACCCATTGCATTTGTAGAAAGGAAATAAACATTTCCATATCCACCTGTTGCAATGACAACAGCATGAGCAGAATGGCGTTCAATTTTACCTGTGATTAAATCACGTGCAATAATTCCTCTCGCTTTTCCATCTACTTTTACAACGTCTAACATTTCATGACGGTTGTACATTTTAATTTTACCACGTGCAATTTGTCTGTTCATCGCAGAATAAGCACCTAATAATAATTGTTGTCCCGTTTGTCCTTTTGCGTAAAAAGTTCTTGAAACTAATACACCACCAAAAGAACGATTGTCTAACAATCCACCGTAATCACGTGCAAAAGGAACCCCTTGTGCAACACATTGATCAATAATATTTCCGGACACTTCTGCTAAACGATAAACATTTGCTTCACGTGAACGGTAATCTCCACCTTTTACTGTGTCGTAGAATAAACGGTAATTTGAATCACCGTCTCCCATGTAGTTTTTTGCAGCATTAATTCCACCTTGTGCAGCAATTGAATGCGCTCTACGTGGTGAATCTTGATAAGCAAAAGCTTTAACGTTGTAACCTTGCTCCGCTAATGTAGCACAAGCAGAACCACCAGCTAATCCTGTACCAACAACAATAATGTCAATGTTACGTTTGTTTGCTGGATTAACAAGGTTAATTTTATCTTTATAAGTTGTCCATTTATCTTTAATCGGACCTTTTGGAACTTTCGAATCTAATGTAGCCATGATATCTTAATGATTGAAAAAGTGAAATAAAACGATGATGATAAATAACGCAGGAACTACAATTGAATATCCAGCAAAGAAATTCTTAAGTCCTTTTGTGTATTTATTATTTGCTCCCATCGATTGAAAAGCGGATTGAAAACCATGCAATAAATGCAATGCTAAAAAGATAAATGCTAAAACATAAATCCCAACTTTAACAGGGTTTTGGAAATGTTCTACTAACTCGTGGTAGTATCGAGTTGGATCTTCTGGATTACCTTGAATGTATTTGTAATTTAATTCTGGAAACCAGAAATCAACAAAGTGAACGGCAATAAACAAAAGAATAACTGCTCCTGAGTAAATCATGTTACGACTCATCCAAGTCGAATTTGCAGCACCATTGTTTTGTGCATACTTCAATCCTTGTGCTTTTTTGTTCTTAATTTCTAAAACAAGACCCATTATAAAATGAAATACAACACCTATAATTAGAATTGGTTGCATTGCAAATTGAATCAAGGGATTTGTTCCCATAAAATGAGAAGCTGTGTTAAAGGCATCTTCACTGAAAAGAGAAAGTAAATTAATACTTACATGCATCAGTAAGAAGAAGACTAAAAAGAGGGCCGAAAGTGCCATGGCAAACTTTCGTGCAATTGAAGAAGATAATAATCCGCTCATCGTTTTTAAAATTTGTTTTGTTATTATACAAATGTAGTATTTCCAACGAATAATTACGGAGTAAGGATCGTGTTTTTTTCCTTGTTTTGAATGAGTCTAGATAGGGCTTCTAATGCTGCCTTATTTATTGTTCAAAAACAACTTTCTCTGCTGAAATATCAATTTTTACCTTTTCACCAAAAATTATTGCCCGATTATCGTCTATGTGCCCTGAAGGGAAATCAAAACAAAGTGGAATATTGTTGTACAAAAAATGAGATTTTATAATTTCTTTGTAAGTCATTCCGTAAGGTGGTTCAGAGTCTTTTAATCCGGTCATTCCACCTACGACTAATCCTTTAATTACTTCGAATATACCTGCTTTTTTAAACGCATACATCATTCGATCAATACTGTATAGTGGTTCTGACAAATCTTCAAAAAATAAAATTTTGTCTGTATAATCAATCGCATCATTTGTTCCAAGTAAACTATATAGGATGGATAAATTTCCTCCAACAATTTCTCCTTCTAATTTTCCTAACTGGTTTTGTGGACAACTGGCAAATGTATATGTGTTTTTTTTACCTTCTAGTGCATTAAATAAAGAATCCAGTGCTTCAGGCGTGTTGTTTTCAAAATTTAAAGGAACTGTTCCGTGGATACTACTTTGTTCTAAGAAGTGGATGTGAGAATGCAGAAAAGTGATGTCACTATAGCCTATAATCCATTTAGGGTTTCTTAAAAAAGATGCCCATTGAATTAAATCTACAATTTGAACACATCCATAACCTCCTCTTGCACAAAATATTGCATCAATAGAGGTGTCGTCAAGTGCTTCTTGGAAATCATTTAATCGTTCATGTATCGTTCCTGAAAAAAAATGAAATGACCCTAAACAGTTTTTACTAATTTCAACATGATACCCTTTTTCTTCAAGTACTTTTTTTGCAAAATCAACAGAAGATTTATCAATTGTTTTTGCAGGTGCTACAATTCTAATTCTACTGCCTTTTTGGAGGTTTTTTATTTCATTTTTCACAAAGTAAAGGTAATTATTTTTAGCAATTTATTGTTAGGTGAATTGATTGCAAAAATGTATATCTTCGCAGAAAATTTACAACATGATTCAGCCGTTCAATGATGAATATTATATGAAACAAGCTTTGGAAGAAGCGAAAAAAGCATATGAAATTGGTGAAGTACCAGTGGGGGCTATTGTTGTTTCGAATGATCAAATTATTGCAAAATCACACAACTTAACAGAAACCTTAACCGACGTCACAGCGCATGCTGAAATGCAAGCAATTACTGCCGCTGCAGATTTTTTAGGGGGTAAGTATTTAAAAAATTGCACATTATATGTAACGCTTGAGCCGTGTTCTATGTGCGGAGGTGCTTTGTATTGGTCTCAAATAGATAAAATTGTATTTGGTGCCTCCGATGAAAAACGTGGCGCAGGTAAATTTCCAGGAATATATCATCCTAAAACGAAGATTTCTCATGGAATTATGGAAGAAGAATGCAGCGTTTTGATAAAATCATTTTTTGAGGAGAAAAGAAAATAAGTATATTTATTATCTATTTGACGGTAGTAAAACATCAAACAAGTAAAAAATGAGAGGATTAGTTATATCAGGTGGAGGGAGTAAAGGTGCTTTTGCTGGTGGTATGGCAGAATATTTTATCGATGATTTGGGAATTAAATACGATGTTTTTACAGGATCTTCAACGGGGAGTTTATTGATTCCCATGTTAGCATCAGACAATATTCAAAAAGCGAAAGAAGTATATACTTCCATTACTGAAAAAGATATTTTCACATTAAATCCATATAAAATAAAGGTGAAAAAAGGAGTTTTGAAAATTAAAATGAATCACATTAATATTCTACGCTCTTTTTTACGGGGAAATAAAACGTTTGGAAGTACTTTAAAACTCCGGAAAACAATTCAAAGATTTTTTACTGAAGAAGATTTCAATCAAGTGAAAGAAGGAAATAGAAATGTAGTGGTTACTGTTTCTAATATCTCTCGAAATAAAGGTGAATTCAAATCAATCAATGACTTTGATTATGAAGATTTTTGTGACTGGATTTGGGCTTCGGCGAATTTTTTACCGTTCATGAGTCTTGTGACTAAAAATGGAATGGAGTATGGAGATGGTGGTTTTAGTAATAATATTCCTATTCAATCTGCAATTGATGCAGGTGCTACAGAAATTGATGTCATCGTTCTTAACCCAATTGAATCACTTTCTAACAGAATGAAGTCCACAAATGTAATAAACCTTCTCTTCAATGTGTTCGATTACCTGTTAGACCAATCAACTAGCAGTCGGTTTGAATTGTCAAAACTAAACAGTAAAAAGAATAAAATTAAAATTAATATTTACCACACACCGCATAAGTTAACGGAGAATTCCTTGATTTTTAATCAAAAAAGAATGAAATTATGGTGGGAACAAGGAAGGGAACATGCTAAAAAATTAAAATCAGATTCAATTATCATTGAACCAGACATATAAAATGAATAATTTAACAATAAACGATACAATTTGTGCACTTGCCACTCCAAACGGAATTGGAGCAATAGGAATGATTCGTCTTTCTGGAGAGAATGCATTTAAAATAACGTCTAAAATATTCTCAAAAGACATTTCAAAACAACCTTCCCACACAACACATTTCGGAACAATTAAAGATTCGAATGGTGTATTGGTAGATGAGGTTTTGGTGACCGTTTTTGAAAAAGGGAAAAGTTTTACGGGAGAAGAAAGTGTTGAAATATCGTGTCATGGTTCTGCTTTCATTCTGCAAAAAGTACTCACTATTTTACTCGAAAATGGTTGTCGTATAGCTGCACCTGGAGAATTTACACAGCGTGCATTCTTGAATGGAAAAATGGACCTTTCTCAAGCTGAAGCTGTGGCAGATTTAATTGCTTCTCATTCACGATCTGCTCATTCTATCGCGATGAAACAAATGCGTGGTGGATTTAGCTCAGAATTGAAAGATTTGAGGGAACAATTAATTCATTTTGCTTCTTTGGTAGAGTTAGAACTTGATTTTGCAGAAGAAGATGTTGAATTTGCGGACCGAACAGAATTAAAAAA
>Ga0256845_1000137_pt1 | contig 64847 bp, 64 predicted proteins | sample RiftiametaG_FD_189101 | JGI IMG/M metagenome (GOLD analysis project Ga0256845, IMG submission 189101) | Tube worm associated microbial communities from hydrothermal vent at the East Pacific Rise, Pacific Ocean - Riftia | ecosystem: Host-associated > Annelida > Integument > Unclassified ...
AGATAAAAAAAAAATATTGAAGAAAATAAAACTAAAAATAAAATTAAATGACGGTAAAGAAAGAGAAATTCAGCATATGATATCAACATCCTTCTGGAGTCCGGACGGAAAACCTATTTCAGCGGAAGAATTTTTAAAGGTTTTATACGGGAGACTCCCTGAATTTTTTTCTAATGAAGAAGAGCTTAGGAAAATCTGGTCGGAACCGAAAACAAGAAAACTTTTACTGGAAAAACTTGAAGAAATAGGATACGGGAAAACCGAACTTCATTTATTGAAAAAACTTGTAAATGCTGAAAAAAGTGACCTGTTCGATGTCCTTGAATATATATCTTTTGCAATAAAACCTGTCACGAGGGAAGAGAGAGTTATTAATTCAAAACCGTTTATTTTCTCCGAACTGGATAACAAAGAAAAAGAGTTTCTTGATTTTGTTTTATTGAAATATATCGAATCGGGAGTCGGAGAACTTGCCAGAGAAAAATTACCGGATCTTTTGGAATTGAAATATCAGTCAATTTCAGATGCTACCGAAACACTCGGAGAAGTTGAAAAGATCACAGATATTTTTATTTCATTTCAAAAATACTTATACGCAAAAAAGGTAAGTTGACATTGTGAATAAAATTAAATGAAAAAAATTGATATTTTGTCACTGAATATAGACCTAATCAACACTTTCTTTTGTTCAGCACATGACGCATTAAAGCGAGCACAACATGCGAATAACACAAATTTCAATAAACGCGATTTAGAACTTAATATATTTCCGGAAAAACATGCTGAATTTCAAGCAGCGATAGAGACTATAATAGCATCATTTCTGGCAATTGAAGCAACTATCAACTACGCATTCTTTTATATGACAGATAATTCATCATCCAATTCTGGTTTAGACAAATGGCTGAAAAATAAATGGAAACGCAGTCTAAGTATATCAGATAAATTTTTTTTGCTAATGGAATCTTATTTCTATACTGACTTGAATCTATTTCAGGATATTAAAATACTATTTCATGAATTTGTAACATTTCGAAATCGCATTGTTCACTCACATCCGGAACAATATGATGCATTAATTGAAGAAACAGATATTCTTGAAGAAGTCATTCTGCATGATTTTGAACCACATCATAAAAAAAAGAGCTTTACAAATTCAAAACTTTCTGAATATATAGAGAAAATAAATTATAAGGATGCAGCCAAATGTTATGAAATAATGCTACTTATAATCAGCTTAATTGATTGTCAGTGCATGTTAGAATTAAAGTTCTCAAATTATAAAAATAATAAAAATTTGAAGCATCTTCATAAAATAACACCATTAGAATTGATCTACTCATTAGATCATAGATATTATCCAAAAATTAATCCAAAATCCTTTAAACTTAAAGTAAATAATTTTTAATAATAAAATTATATAGAGTGTAAAATATTTTCCAAAGGATTTTTATTTATTAATCATAATCAAAAATGTAGGATTATTTAAGATATTTTATTTGATTAAAATAATACAAATTTTATTAATATTTGTTATAATATTCAAGAGATTAGGAAAAATGGGAAGAATCAATGTTGATATTAATCCTAAAGTTCTGCAATGGACACGGGAGGAAGCGGGATATAATGCCGAAGAAGCAGCTATCAAACTTTCCGTAGATTTAAGACTTTATAAATCTTGGGAAAAACAAGGGGAACAAATTCCAATTGGTAAATTAAGAAAGTTGGCAGTCTTATATAAAAGACAACTTGCAGTTTTTTTTCTTCCCCAGGTACCTGAGAAAGTTAAAAAACCCAAAGATTTCAGAAATCTCTCCCTTACCGAAAGTTTTTTATCAAAAGAAATCTTACTCACATTGCGAAGAAGTACTCATCTTCAAAGAATTGCTAATGATTTAGTTGGAGATAATTATTGGAAAAATAAACTGGAATGGATTGAAAAGATTAATTCGATAAAAAAAGAAAATGAAAAAATTAACAACCTGAGAGAGATTATCGGAATAAATATTGAACAGCAGATGAAGTGGAGATCCGATAATGAAGCATATAAAAAATGGAGAATGGCTTTAGAAGACAAACTAGGGGTATTGGTTTTTCAATTTTCTATGCCAATTAATAAACTTCAGGGTTTCTGTATAACTGAGAATCTTCCATATATAATTATTACTAATAGCAACCATAGTTATACAGGACGCATTTTTACACTCTTTCATGAATTATCTCATATTATAAAACAACAATCCGGAATGTGTCTTATTGACAAAATTGAAGAGTCTCAAAAAGAGGAATGGAATCATAATGCTTTTGCCGGTAAGTTTCTTGTTCCTGCAGATTTTTTAAAACCTATTGATAATTTAGATAAAATCACTTTTTATGCCCATAAACTAAAAATCAGCCGCGAAGTATATCTCAGAAGATTAAAGGAAGAGAAGATAATTTCCGACAGTAATTTCTTTATATTATTAGAAAAGATAAAAGCTTCTTATAAAATAAATAAAAAATCAAAGGGATTTGCATTACCCGAAATTAAAAGTAAAGCATCAAGAGGTGAGACATTTTACAATATAGTTTTCGATGCCATAAATTCCAATCGTATTAACTATTCTGATGCTGCTAATGCACTAGGGTTAAGATTAAATCGATTATTAAATGAGATCTAAGGGAAGAGAATTATTTTGTATTGATTCCAGTGCTTTTATCACAATGCATAGATTTTATTCGATGCGTTTAATCCCGGATTTATGGGATTATATGGAAGAACTGTTCGTCCAAAAAAAAATTTTCTCACATAAAATTGTATACAATGAGATTGTTCCAAAATCCGGCAAGAAAGATGCATTAGCAAAATGGATAAGTAATTTTAAATCTAATTTTTTCCCAGACTCTTCAAAACAACTTGAAAAAATCCCTGACATTTTAAAAAATTTTCCGAAATTAATTGATGCCGAATCCGAGAAAGAACAGGCAGATCCCTGGCTTATTGCACTGTTGATAGAAATAATGGAAGAGAATGAAATGTTCGGGGATCAATCCAATTATATTTTAGTAACTACCGAAAGAGAAAGTAGTCCCCATAAATTACCTGCCGCCTGTAAATATTATAATATCAGACATATGAATCTCTTTGAGTTTTTTGAAATAAACGAATTAAAATTTACAGTAAGAAAATAAATAAAGACTAATACACCCATACAAACATTTATATCTTTTCAGAAAAGTTTATATGCAAAAATTGCCGGTTAATTTTTCAAAAAAGGCCCTATTTTGCTGCCGTATTAAACAATTGAATACCGAAGTAGATACCGGAAACAACTCCTGCAATATTAAGAAAAACAACAATAAATTCAGCTACTTTGTCATTTAACAAAATATCTCTGTTCTGATCTTCAGATGAAGGATAATAATTTACAAAAGTTTCCCGATCAGTCTGTTTTTTATTGGAAAAGTATAGAAAGATGCTAAATATTATGACCAGAAGAGGTATTCCCCCCATCAGAATAAGAAAGATACCGGGTATTAACCAACCAATTATAATTTTCGAATGATCTCCCTTCCAAATTGCATACTCCATAAAATTGTATCCAAGTGATAAAAAGAGTGCAGACCATAAGAAAAGCAAAAGTTTAACTCCTCCTATTTTTCTGCCATTAAAAAAATAGATAAGAATTCCAAACATACTCCCAAAAATTGATACGGGGATAACCCAGAACCATTCCGGTGCATGATGAGCGATCTGATACGAACCCCCGGAAGCAACAAAATCTCCCGAATTCATTATTCCGTTCATTCCCAAATATAGCAGAACCAGACCGATCACCGTCACAGTGAGACCGATAAACATCCATACGCATTTATTGAGAAAAGAAAAGAGAGACAGCTGTTCTCTGTCTATATTGACATAAAAAGTAGCAAAGTTAAATAGACGATTTATATTAGACATTTACCCCCCCGACAATTAATATAGCACCTTTAAAAATAATTGTGAAATTCAACCCATAATCAAAGTTTTTTTCAACACATTTCCTTCTTCTTGATCTTTTACATTTGATATGAAAAATATTTGTAATCGCTTTTATGAACAGAATATCTCAAGTTGCATTTTCCCTGTTGAAACATCAAGATTTTGTATTCCATCTATAATTTCACCGTCAAACTGTATAGAAGAACTTCTATCAAATTCAATATTAAAAGAAGTGCCTTTAATGATTTTCAATCTTTTTTCCGGATCATTGCTTCTGTTTTTTATTTTATGAAGAAGATTAAAAGTATCTTTGAGTGAAACGGTATTGACAATACAGCAATCCAGAAGTCCGTCAAAAGAGGATGCATCGGGACTTAACTTTATCCCTTTTGCATATAACGGAGTATTGAGAAAAAGAAGAAGAGAGAATTTTAAAGCTCCTCTAAACTGCTCGGATCTGACTTTTATATTTTTCGGAATTTCACCGGAATCAAATGAGTGTTTAACTCCAAAAGCTCCACGAATAAATTCTAAGAAAGGAGTAGCTTTTGCAACCCGAGGATTGTTCTTTTTAAACTCTTCCAAATACCTGTTCACACTTACTCCGAGTCCTGCACTTAATGTTCCCAGGAATATTTTTTCCTTTCCGCCGTTAATTCTAAATGATCCCACATCCATCTTTTTTGTTTTATTCTCCTTTACGCAGGAAAATAGATCGGAGATATCACCGCACCCCAATCCTACCGGAATATCATTGGCAGATCCTGTTCCTACCATTCCCAAACGTGAGGATGATCTTCTAATTTCCAAGATCTTCTCCGCAACAAGCGAAAAAGATGTGTCTCCTCCGATGCAGACAATATCCTGATCTTTCATAGCCGATTCTTTTGCTTCATCAACCATGTGATGTTCCGATTGTGTGATAATAAAGTCATGATCCAACCGATAATTATTTAATACTTTCTTAATAAAATTCTCTTTTCTATTTGACCTTCCGCTTCCTGAAGACGGGTTAAACAATATTTTTATTGATCTCATTTTTTCCGATTATACCAGATTGGAAAATCTATAAATAATTTTATTAAATTATCTCCTTTCCAATGCTTTTCATCCAATACACTTATGAGATCACTAAAAAACAGATTAAAATTCATGACTTTAAAAGAGATCCTTCCATTACCTAAAAAATCCGGTCTGTATTTTTCAAAAAAAACATCATTAAATTTTATTAAAGGAATATCTTCGGAGTTAAAATCAAAATCAATATGATCATAACTTAGACTCACACCTTTACAATTAAACCTTGAAGCAATAAATTTTGCCTTTCCAACCGCAAACAATCTATCAAAACCATTTGATTTGCTTCCGAATCTCGACTCAAGTTCCTTCATATATCCATCCAGTTCATCAAGAGAATCAACTTCGGAAATAGTTCTGTATATTTCTACTCTATCCGACATATTTTCCACAATCTTTTTATCAATAGAATATCGGAAACTCACATTGATCTGCCCGGTCCACTCCTCTTTCTTCTCTCCCTTTAGCTCTTCAATCGTCCTTTTAAGCAATGCATTGTAATATTCAAATCCCAAAGCTTCGATATGACCATGCTGCCTGTTACCGAGAAGAGAACCTGCACCTCGAAGTTTCAGGTCAAGCTCCGCAAGGCTGAAACCTGATCCGACTGAAGAGTGATCACGAATTCCATCAAGTCTCATTCTCGCTTTTTCCGTGACGTCAACATTTTTTGTGAAAAAATATGCATAAGCCTGCCTTGAGCTTCTGCCGATTCTCCCACGCAACTGATAAAGCTGAGTCAATCCATAGTTATCCGCTTCAATTATGATCAGAGTATTCACATGAGAAATATCTATTCCGTTCTCAATTATTGTAGTTGATAAAAGAACTGAATATTCTCCCTCGATAAAACTCATAAGATTTTTTTCAATCTCCCGATTACTCATTTTGGCATGAATTACCGTAACAGGTATTTCGGGAATCCATTTTTCAAGAAGACTTTTAAATGAAAATATTTTTTCGATCGAATTATAAACGATAAAAACCGCTCCTCCTCTCTCCGTCTCATTTAAAACCGCGGATATAACTTTCTCTTTAAAAAAAGGACCTATATAATTTTTCACAGCCAACCTACCCTGAGGCGGAGTTCTTATAACGGATATATCCTGAAGCCCTGCGATTGACATTGAAAGAGTCCTCGGGATCGGAGTTGCAGAAAGACTTAAGACATCAACATCTTCTCTCCCTCTTTTTAACTTTTCTTTCTGAAAAACTCCGAATCTCTGTTCCTCATCTATAATATACATCCCGAGATTCTTAAATTCGATTTTTCCGGATAGTAATGAATGAGTTCCTATCAGTATGTCGACCTTTCCCTCCTTTACATTTTGCAAGATATCTTTTTCTCTCTTTTTTGTAACCATCCTCGACAACATCTCAACTTTAACAGGCAGATGATTTAATCTTTTTTTAAATGTTTTAAAGTGCTGCATTGCAAGAATTGTTGTCGGGCATAATAGAGCAACCTGCCTGCCATTTAGTACAACTCTAAAAGCACCCCTTATGGCAACCTCTGTCTTTCCAAAACTGACATCACCGCATATCAGTCTCTCCATAGGATAGTTTTTCTCAAGATCTGCCATTACATCTTCGATTGCTTTTTTCTGATCCGGAGTTTCAATGAAAGAAAAAGTTTCAGCCAATTTTGATTCAAGCATTTCATCACCGGCATAAGAGAATCCTTTTATGGATCTTCTTTTTGCATAGAGATCCAATAACTCTTTCGCAAAAGTAACAATACTTTTTTTTGCCAGATTTTTTTTTCTACTCCAGCTTTTTCCACCGATCCTGTCCAGTGACTGGGGAATACCTTTTGATGAATAATATTTATTTAAAATATTTGCTTCATAAACCGGGACATAGAGAGTTTCTTTCGCAAAATATTCTATTTTAATAAACTCCTGTTCCACATCTCCTATTTTAATTATTGAAGTCCCTCTGAACTTTCCGATCCCGTGTGTTGAGTGAACCACATAGTCTCCCTCACTAAGTTCACCGATCACACGCTCTACAGTCAGATCATCCATGGAAATGTCTTCAGCCGGTCTGTAACGGAAGTTACGTTCGGTCAGAAATACTGTTTTTAACTTTAAATTTTCAAAAGAGAAGGGAATAATTTTATTTACCCCTGTAAACCAGATCCCGCCGTTTCTTAAATTTTCCCTTAGTGATGAGACCGGAGAGAGTATATAAATTTTTCTGTTATTTCTTGAATCTTCTTTCAACTGTTTAAGGTCTTCAGTTGAAAATTCCCTGATATTCTTTTTTGATCTGACTAACTCTTCATCTCCGCTTATTCCGTCAAAAATCCTGTTTATATTGATTCCCGATATATTTTTTTCAAATCCGTCAAAAATTGAATCCGGATCTTTCAGCGTTGAATTTTCCTTGTTCATCTCATAGATCTTCCTGAAATTTTCAATATATTTCTTCGATACCTGAACAGTGGAATCCTTATCCGAAATTATAACCCGCCCCCCTTTCATCAACTCAAGAAGAGATTCTGTATTCTCTTTTTCCAATAGATCCGCAAACTTTAGATCAGGTCCGAAATCTCTGCACGAAGGAATAGTTATTTTATCAATTTCATTTATTGAATATCTTGAAACTCTATGAAATGCAGTTATTGATTCCACTCTGTTTCCAAAAAATTCTATTCTAACCGGATTTCTATGTCCAGCAGGAAAGATCTCAACAACACCTCCCCTCTTTCGAAACTGTCCCGGGCTTTCAACCCAATTCTCATGTGAATAATTCATATCTATTAATTTTTCAATAAATTTATCTCTGTTGAGTTTACTACCCCTGTTTATTTTCCTTATACTTCTCCCGAATTGTTCAACCGATCCCGGCGGAATCTTTAATGACAAAGGAGTTGTTATAACTATCCTTTTCTCCCCAGATCTACCTGTTTTGAAAAACTTAAATCTCTCTTCATTATAAACATGTGAAATAGTATTGTTAAAATAGGGATCTCTTGAAGGAAACGGCAACAATATAACTTCACGATCTATATTTAGAAGCTCTAACCACATATGAAGTTTAACTCTTGATTCTTCGGTAGCTAAATTTTCATTAACAATCCAGATAAGATCGCTTTTTAAAAAATATGAAATGCCTGCAACTATTAGTCCGTCAAGCTCCGGATCCGAATTCGCAATCTGCCCTTTTACCAAATCTTCGGTAAAACTCTTTATTAAACTTTTAGAAAATATCTTTTCGATCATTAAAATTTATTTTTCGATTATCGGAACCCGCTTCCGATTCATTGTCACGGATTATTAAACTTTTTTAAGAATATACTTTTTTTTACTTAAATTCAAATCATAGAAATATCTTTAAGGTTTCTCCGTAAAGTTTTAATAGCTTTACTTAAAACTTTTTTTCTTAATTCCTTGTTTTTCAACTTGCATTGCCAAATAGTTATAACTCTCCAACCTTCCTTTTTCAATACGGATTTATTCTTATTGTCTCTTTCGATATTCCCGTTAATTTTTTCTTCCCAGAACTTCTTCCTTGTCTCGGGTAATTTTCCCGCAGGACAATTATGACCGTGCCAAAAGCACCCGTTAACGAAAATAACGGTTTTATATTTGGGTAAAACAATATCCGGTTTTCCCGGTAAATTTTTAACATTTTTCCGATATCTGAAACCGCTTGCAAACAAAAACTTTCGTACCAATATTTCAGGTTTTGTTTCTTTTCCGGAAATTTTTGACATTATTTCGGAACGCTTTTGTTTTGTGAAAATATCAGACATTATTTAATTCTTCATATTTTTCTATAAATTCCTTATGATAATTTTTGGCATTCTTCAATAAATCACTATAGCTTTTAAAATAAGCATCATTATTATTTTTATATGCTTCAGCTTTTTTTTGAGTTTTTGGAGTATCCGAAAGTTTTCCTCCGACAATAATACAGTAAACTTTTTTCGGAAACTCATTTCCAATTTTTTTCTCAATAAATGAAACATATTCCAAAGCTTGATCCAAATTTTTATCACTAATAATACTTTTAGGTCGTTTTAATTCGATAATGAACAAACTTTCGGAAAAATCAACACATAAAAAATCAATACGTTTGTTACTCTCGCCCTTGATCAATTCGGAACCAAACTTTTCTTTTAATAACTTTGAATATGTCACTTCATCTTTAAAGTTCATAATTCTCGGATCCAAAATCCAAGGAAACTCTCTTAAAAAATTATGTAACTCTGGAACCTCTTTTGAGTTTTCTTCAATATGTTGTTTGAATTTTTTAATTGTTTCTATTCTAATTTTAGCAATTTTGTAAAGTTCACGACTTTCAATAACTTGCCATTCCTTAAATAAATCAATCAGTTTAATAGGGTCAGATATTTTACTTTCTTCGATATCATGTGCTAATTCTTTAAAAGACTCAAATCTAAACGAATCCATAGTAAACTTAATAAGTTCGGAACTTTTCTCTTCATCTATTCCTTCACTTTTAATAATTGATTTGACAATTTTGTTTGCCAATTTTCTTTCATATTTTGGCAAACCATTTAACCAATTATCAACATCAACTCCATACAGTGTTTTAATATTATTTTTTTTTTTATCTTCTTTTATTTTTTTTACTTCATTGAAAAAACTACGAATTAACTCACTTAAAGAAGTCCTTAATCTTCTTGCTATTTCACATTCCCAATTAAGTGATTGTCTATTCGTTGAAATTAATTCTTCCCTGATTTCATCTATAAAATCCACATTTAAATAACCTGTTATGTACGCATATCCGTGACTTGTTGCTTTGATATCATAAAAAGAAGGCTTATTTACCAGTTTCCCTCTTGAAAAAAGTGCTATTCCTCTGTCTTTTTCGAGGATAGTTTTCTGTGATGAAAACAATATTCCGTTTATTGATCGTTCAGAAAAATAGTTTTTTAAATCCTCATCTTTAATATCTTCTGGGATTTTTATTGAAAATTCCATATTAAATTTTTCATATTTTAATTTATTGGTCATTTCTATGATTTTATTATTATATTTTAAAACAACTTTAAAATCACTTCCGTCAAATATTGTAAAATATTTCGATAAAGATATTGCTAAACTATCAATATTAAAAGCTGATTTCCTTTTCAACCTCTTTAGTTTTATTGTTGTTCGGTTGTTTTCTTTTGAAGATATATTATATTCTATAAGTTCGGGGTTATATTTTTTTTCTTGATTTCCTTGATTTTGTAATTCATTCCAATCCAATCTAAAAACATTTTTAATCCCTTCACAAACTGTCTCAATAATTATTTCTTCTGCCACTCCGAAAAAAGCAAGTTTTCCGAGTCCTTTTTTGCCAATAACTTTTCTTTTTTTATTTTTAGAAAACTCTCCTTTTTCTTCATCCAATCTCCTGTTTCTACCTATTTGTAAAAACTTGTCATTTATTTCTTTAAACATCATTCCATGACCATTATCCGACAATATTATTTCTTTTTCATCGTTATCAATGAATTCGATTTCAACTATTGTAGCTTCAGCATCGTATGCATTTGCAACCAATTCAGCGATTACAGGAGGCATTGATGAGTACATATTAAGTCCCAAATGAGTAATAACATTCGGATCAAAACTCATTACTAGTTCTTTTTCACTTATTGTCATTTATCTCTCTTTTATTATGTTTATGATACTTACAATCTCTTTATAATCATAATTCTCTTTTTTTAACCATCGTAATAAAAAATATTCATACGCTTTTATTCGATATTCTACAGTATCTCCACCAAAATTACATTTGGCAAATAAATTTAATTTATTTTTATAATCTGATTTGCTTTTAATTTTTTGTTTTTCGTCTTCCGATATATCGGCTCTTGTTAAGACATCATCACTCCAAATAATTTCTTCAGGAATATTTTTCGGGAGAAAGAAAACATTGTCGTGATGATATTTTATATATTTTAGCATTAATTCAATTTTTTGATCTTCTCTACCCCCACTCTCCCCACCATCAACAGCAAATTCAATACTTTGTTTTACAACATCATTTATTTTTTGCTTTAAATTCTCAACAGTTTTATCTCTTTCTAATAAATCATCAACACTTATTTTGTTTGTTTTTTGATCTCCGTCAAAAATTACAAAATGGTTATTACTTTCTTCTTTTGAATAAACCAACATAAACTCTTTCTTTATTATACTTTCCCCGTTTGGGAAATACTTTATCTCAAACAATTCGGAATTTCCGGTTTTCCCAAGTACCTTTTCTACAATCATTTTTGCCAATATATCTTCAACAACAATAACTTTCTTATCGGTTATACTTCTGCCGATATAAACAAAAGCATTTTCCGGATGAACATTTTCTATAATATTTACTTTCCCTGATTCTTGATTTTCATAAAAAATCTTAATCGCTTCTTTTGGCATCTCCTCAATAATATCGGGTGAATGCGTTGAAATTACAACCTGCAATTTTTTTCTTTTTATTTGTTCCAAAATAAATGTAACAAGCCGTTTCTGAGCTAACGGATGCAAAGATGTTTCCGGCTCATCCAATAATACTAGACTATAATCTTCTGTAGAATACAAATCATGAACCAATTTTACAACCGCCGTTTCACCGCTTCCGGCGTATGCTTCCGAGTAACTTAAATTATTTGTTTTGTATCTAATTGCAAACCCCATTCTTTTATCATAAATGTTATGTTCTGTTATTTTTGTTTCGGTATAATTCTTACCGAGAATATACCTAATACTACTGAGTTCACTTGAGGTTAGAGTTGTAGTCCGTTTCACTTTTCTTGTTCTGAAAATTATCTCAGTATTATCCTCAAAAGCTTTTTTTAATCTGGAAGCATATTTTCTAATAACATCTTGTTTTGATTTCAATGTCTTAGTATTTGGTTTTGAACCGAAATAAAAGTATTTATCATAAGCACTTAATGAATATCTAAAATCCATATGGTAAACAGATCTTGAAATGGGATTCCATCTGTCTTTTGTAGCTGAAGTATCTCTCTTGTCATCCCCCTCCTGTGGAGGTATCATAAAATATTTCTTGTATGGTCTTGAGGGCTCCCAATAATCTAAATCAATTTTCCCTGTTTTTTTATCTTTTACTTGGATTCTTAATTTAATAACTTCGACAATCTTTTTTGAATACTCAGCAAAATATGAATAAATAAAACAATGTCTATTTGTTTTTATATATTCAATAGGGTCGAGTGCAGTATCAAACCAGTAAGTAGCAATACTATAATTTCGTGGTGCTCCGTATAAAGCGTGTAAAAGCGAACTTTTACCGGAACCATTTTGACCTACAATAAAAGTTATTGGGAAAGTAAAATTTACTTTTAAATCTTTTTCGAAATTCTTAAAAAACGGGAATCTTATATATTCAATATATTTTTTAAAGATATTTCTAACTTTATCTTTTTCAAATATTTCTTTTATTTCATTGAGAAGTTTTTTCCCATTTTTTTCCATCCAATACCCCTCTCAAAATAGATTCTCCTATTCTTCTTGCAAATTCAGGCGGAACGGCATTTCCTATCATTCTTGCATTCGCTTGCATATTTTCGGCATAAAAAACATAATTTTTCGGAAAAGTCTGTAATGTAGCTCCTTCTCTTAAAGATATTGCTCTGTTTTCTTCCGGATGACCGAAACGACCGTTAGAAAAACTAATAAATCTTGTCGTTATTGTAGGTGCGGGTTTATCCCAACTCATACGGCTGTAACTATCACCGAATCCTTTTCCTTTAAAATATTTTCGCTTTTTTATCGAATTTCCTCCGTTTTTCGGAGTTTTTGATAGTGTTTCCAAATTTTCTTTGCTTAACCCCGATACCGAATGTTGAAAGCTCGTATTATCTTTATAACCGGCATTAACTTTCGGGAAACCGTTTTCTTCTCCGATAAAATCTCTTACAATATGTCTTTCATTAACTTTCTCGGGAATAATTTTATTATTTGTTACTCTAGAAGCTATCAACGAAAATCTCTTTCTTGTTTGAGGAACACCATATTCATTCAAATTAAAAATATCATAGTGCACTTTATAACCGCGGTATTCCAGATCATTTACAAATTCTTTTAACCCGCTTTCTTCCGATTTTCGTTCCAAACCCGGAACATTTTCCACCACTACAAATCCCGGATTAAAATATTTCACAAATCTGTGAAACTCTTTTAACAAATCTTTCGATTGTTGAGATTTCTTTTTTTCCGTTTGAATAATAGACCAATATTGACAAGGACTGCAGCCTATAAAAATCAAATCATCATCATTCCGTTTAACACCCGTATATTCGGTTAAATCAATTTCTTTTAATTTTAAAACATCCGCTTGAATGAATTTTGAACCCGGATTATTTTTCTCGTATGTTTCCTTAACATCGGGATCATTATCGATACCGGCAATAACCTTAATTCCGGCTTGACGCATACCATTGGTCATACCTCCGCCGGAACAAAAAAAATCAACTGCTTTTAGCTTCATTTCAGTAAATAAATAAAATTTTCATAACATACATTATTTTACTATCACTTTTAATTTGATCAAATTCTTCCCTTTTCCCATAACCAATTAATCGGTATTATTTCCTGTTAATTTATACCATCAAATCAAACTAATAACAACAATTTTCATTTTCTTATCAAATTTCCTTTATATATTTTTCCGGTAATTTTGCTTGTCTTTTTGACAATATCGTTTTTTTATAAGTTTTCAATTTAAAATCCTTGCAAAATGTGTAGTTCATAATTTAGAGTTTTTACCAAATCATAATACGGAAACCATATTTTTGTGTTTACAATTTTCGAGCAAAGAATACGATATTATCAACGCCTCCCAAGTAAAACCAATTTAATGATCTAATGTGCAAGGAGATATGAATAAGTTAAAACTCCATTCCCTATAAATATGTTAGTTCCTTAAAATTCAATATTTTTTACAACTCCGATTGATTTATTACTTAAAACATCTCTTATATTCAAATAAAGGATATGTTTTCCTTTTCCTCGATCTTTAAAGGAAATCTTGAATTTGCCGGTCTCCTTTCTTAAGAATACAACCTTTTCACTTTTAAAGTATATTTGATTAAAGCTGTTTATAATTCTTATTCTTACTAAAACCTTTCCGAACAAAGTTCCGTCATTTACCTTAATTCTCTTAAATCCCTTTAATATAAAAGATAGATTCCCTTTTTTAAATGTTACATCTTTGATCTTTATTCCTGAAGTTTCCCTATCTCTCTTTTTTATATAATTATTAATATAATCCGCAAATTGGTTCTGATCATATTCGACTGTATAATTTTTATTCTTAGTCTTCACTTTAATTCTTCTAATACCGTTATCTCCGGAATCCAAGTCGGAAGTAAAACTTAAAAGATAAACAACATCCTCTTTATCCGAAATTTTCCGAATGGATTCTTTAATGTTGTTTGAAAATATTGCATCTCCTCCGGTCTTTTTTGTTAGGGTTTTCAATGTTTTTTCAATATCTGAAAATACACTTTTATATTTGAAATCCCTGGAAAATGTTTCCCTGTAATTTTTCATCAGCATCATATGAAAAGTCGTATCCACTTTATAAAAGAGTTTGCTGACCTCCTTAACCGGAAAAGAATCCGCAAAACTGAATTCTTTTTCAATTTCGGAAATTTTTCTTGAAATCATTCTCTGCCAGTTTTCATTTCCCATATAAACACTTGATTTTATTCTTGAAAAAACCTTGATTGCAGGAAATTGTTCAATCTGAAAAAAATTCAACACCCATTTTTCACCCTTTATTTCCTCTAGATATTTTGCAAAATTATAAAATTTATCTATATCCGGAATCAAATATCGCCTTTTATACTCTTTAAAAACATCTAGATATTTGTTCAGATAATTCAACAATTCGGACTTCCCAAAATCATAAATATCCGTTTTTCCCATAGTATTAATATTTTTTGTTAAATTGGTTATTTCTTCTAAATACTTATCGGCAACTATCCTTGCATTAATACACTCCTCTTTTAACAGTAAAATCAATTTATCTTTTACTCTTTCCTTCTCTTTCAGATTGATCTCTTCAAACTGAGTATTATTTACCATTATCAATACTCTGTCTTCTTTTTTTAATATTTTTTTAAAAAGATAATCCAATCCGGTCTTTAGCTGATCTGAAAAATTTAAAACTTTGAAAGTCAGTATAAAAAACCTGGGTTTTGCAATTTTTTTTCTTATACTTTGAAATTCTATATTTTCAGAATTAATTTTTTTTCTTATAAGTTGACAACTGGTAATTCTCTTTTTTTTTCCGTTTACATAGATCTCAAAATCTTCTTTCTCAAGATCCTTGACCGGTTTTCCTTTGTAAAAAACCCGGGTAACAATCAGCTCGTTTACAACATCAACCTTCTCAACAATCGGCTTTTGTTGAGGAAAAAAATATAGATTCGAAAATACCATCAGTAATACAAAAAGTTTTTTTTTCAATCTCTCTCCTCTTATAAAACTTTTATCATAACAAATTGCATAGTGTCAAGCTATTGGGGACGGTGCCGTACAGTAGTGCACTTTTACTGCTCTACTTTTAACTTGCTACTTGCTACTTTATACTTTTATCTTTTTACTTTTATCTTGTATCTTGTGAACTCCGGCTGACTTCTTGCTTCTGGCTTCTGATCGCTGCTAACTGTAAGCTCCCTTAACCTTTTTCCTTTTTAAACTTTCCAAAGTAATTTTTTTTCTCTATAATGATGTTACATGGCAAAGATACTTGTAGTTGAAGATAACAAAGCAATGCTTGAGATGTTTACAAGTATACTTGCCGAGAAAGGATATGAGATAAAAGGTGCCGAAGATGTATCCCATGCACTTCTTCTATTTAAAAAAGAGAATTTTGATCTTATCATATCGGATCTACAACTTCCCGACATGGACGGACTGAACCTTTTTAAAAGAGTTAAAAAGAGCGGCGTTCCCTTCATTCTTATTACAGCTTACGGATCGATAGAAAAAGCCGTTGAAGCAATAAAAGAGGGTGTGTTTGATTTTATTTCAAAACCCGTTGATCCGGAATATCTCTTTATTGTTATAGAAAAAGCTCTGGAGTCTACAAGAATGTTAAGGGAAAACATTTTTTTAAAAGACCTCTATTTTTCCGAGATCAAAAATACTCCTATTGTCGGGATTAATAAAGCTTTTCTAAAAGAGGGTGAAAAACTGAAGCAGGTTGCAATCACTGACACTCCGGTTCTTTTACTCGGAGAGAGCGGAACGGGAAAAGAACTTTTTGCAAGGGCTATACATAATCTCAGTCCGAGAAAAGATAACCCGTTTATTGCGGTAAACTCAGCATCAATTCCGGAGAATCTGTTGGAAAATGAACTTTTCGGTCATGAGAAAGGTTCTTTTACAGATGCACATCTGAAATATACGGGAAAGCTTGAGATTGCACAGGGCGGAACATTTTTTATGGATGAGATCGGTGATCTTCCTTTGAATCTTCAGGGGAAAATATTAAGAGTTATTGAAGAAAAAAAAATAACACGATTGGGAAGCATTCAGGAGATCAATCTTGATATCAGATTCATATTTGCAACAAATATAGATATTGAAACCGCAGTAAAAGAGTCAAGATTCAGAAAAGATCTTTTCTACAGAATAAATGTTTTCCCCTTAAGAATTCCACCGCTTAGAGATCGAAAAGATGATATCACCATCCTTGCCGATTATTTTGCAAAAAAAATTTCAATCGAAATGGGAAAAGGAGATATAAAGATAACGAAAAATGCAAAAAATAAATTAATGAACTACAAATGGCCCGGGAATGTCAGAGAACTGCAAAATACAATTGAAAGAGCACTTATTTTATGTGAAACAGATACAATAGACGCTTCCGACATAATTCTTCCCGATCAAAGTGATATTTCAATTCCTGATTCTTTTCACACAGGGGATTTAAAACAATCGGTTTCAATGGCCGTTAAATATGTTGAAAAAAAAAAGATCACGGAAATTTTAAACGATACGGATTTTAATAAAAGTAAAGCAGCTGGACTGTTAAATATCAGTTACAAATCACTTCTTGAAAAGATTAAAAAATATGAAATTAAAAGAGAAGATTAAATTTTTCCTCATCCGAAAACTCTCCAAACTGTTAATATATTCAACTGTTTTAACTTGTAAAAAAAAAATAAAGGGAGAAGAAAAATATAAAAAAATAAAAAAATCAAATATCCCTGTTATAATAATTTTTTGGCATCGACATATCTTTTACTGCATATATAACTTCAAAAACTCGGGAGTTCAGCCTTTAATCTCATTTTCACCGGACGGAGAGATCGTTTCACAGATCGCTGAGGAGTTTGGGATGGATCCTGTACGCGGCTCTTCTTCAAAAGGAGGAGCAAAAGCATTCTTACAAATACTCAGATCAATAAAAGATAACAATTCTGAAATTTTGATAACTGCCGACGGACCGCGAGGACCTTTAAGAGAAATAAAAGACGGAACTGTTGTTCTTGCAAAAAAGACCGGTGCTGCAGTAATTCCAGTCAGCTGGTATTCATCAAAAGTAAAAATCTTTGAAAAAAGCTGGGATAAATTTATGGTTCCAAAACCATTCTCAAAAATACTATTCGCTTACGGAGATCCGATATATGTTCCTGGAAATATTGAAAAATCAGAGTTAAAAGAGTTTAAAAAAATTATGAAAGAGAGTCTTGACATTCTCGAACATGATATTATAAAAGAAATTGAAAATAACGAGGTGAAATAAATGAGCGGAAAAAAAGCAGGAAGAATAAAAAGGATAGGAGTTTTAACCGGAGGAGGAGATTGCCCCGGATTAAATGCAGTTATCCGTGCCGTAACAGATCATGCCGTTACAAACCACAACATTGAAGTATTCGGTATCTTTGACGGATATTCGGGATTAATTAACAAAAGACTAAAAAAACTGGAACCTGAAAATGTATCCGGAATTCTTCCAAGAGGCGGAACAATTCTCGGAACATCAAACAGAGACAATCCGTTCAAATATCCTCTTGACCCTGATGCAAAAGATAAAAAATATATTGATGTCTCTGACAGAGTAATAAAAACCGTTGAATATAACGAGCTTGATGCAATTATTACAATTGGCGGTGACGGAACACAAGCCATAGCAAGCAAACTTTATAAAGATTGCAGGATTCCTGTTGTCGGAGTTCCGAAAACAATTGATAACGATCTTGGAGGAACAGATGTTACATTCGGATTTGATACGGCATTAACAATAGCAACAAGTTCCATTGATAAAATACACTCGACCGCTGAATCGCACCATAGAATAATGGTAATCGAAGTAATGGGAAGATATGCAGGATGGATAGCACTTGAAGCAGGCATTGCCGGAGGCGGTGACGTGATCCTGATCCCTGAGATGCCATTCTCAATGAAAAAAATTGCTGAAAAAATTGAAGAGAGGAGACAACACGGAAAAAGATTTTCAATCATTGTTGTTGCGGAAGGAGCTAAGGAAAAGGGAGGAGAAGTTATTGCAGCAAGAAAAGTTTCCGACCCCAATGATCCGATCAGACTCGGAGGAATATCGATGGTTGTAGGAAATAAAATTGAGGATATAACAGGCATAGAGACAAGATACACGGTTCTCGGACATGTTCAACGAGGCGGAAGTCCCACAGCCTTCGACCGAATCCTTGCTACAAGATTCGGATACCACGCAGTTGAAGAAGTGGTAAAAAGAAATTTCGGTTACATGGTTGGACTAAGAAGTACCGAGATAAAATCCACTCCGATTGATGAAGCCGTGGCAACTCCGAGAAGAGTCGATCCCGATTCGGATATTGTGAAAACAGCAATGGCGGTTGGTACAAGTTTCGGTATATAATTATAAATAGGTTTTTTAACTTTAAAAATTGTTTTTTTGTTGAATTTTATTTTTATTTAAAATATCATTAACTGTAAGAGGTGAATTATGGCAGAATATAAGCAATTAGGAAATTATGTACTATTTGAGGAGACTTTTGCAGACTCAATGGGTCGTAATTTCAGAGTCGGAGAAATCGAAGGTCAAAAAATTAAAAATCACAAAATTCTATCGGATGTTAAACCGCTTTTTTATTCCGATCCGAAAATATGGAAGATTCTTCGGACACTGCTTGAAGGTATTAAAAAGTCCAACATTGTCGGATTATATTCTCCTGAAGAAATAATCAACATTTCAGGTAAACAATTACTGATTTTCCCTTTTATGCATTTTAGAAATTTCGAATCGGTTCTTGAAGATTCACAAAAAAAAGGAATTCCGATAAATTTTGATCTGGCATTCTCAATTGCAATAGCAATAGCCGACCTTCTTGAAATAGGTTCATCAATAGTCATAAGCGGACAAAAATCATTTCACGGATTTTTAACCCCTGATAACATTCTTATTGATCATGAAGGTAAAATTTATCTTAAAAATTATGGCATTCTTCCCTACATAAGCCAAAACGAGAAAGTTTATAATGAAATGGAAAAACACTACGGTGCATGGCTTACACCGGAATTTTTCAGAAAGGAAAAAATTGTTCCTCAATCGGATATCTATCATCTCGGATATCTTCTCTTTAAAATGCTTACCGGTAAATATTTTTCATACTCCCCCGGAGAAAACTTTGAGCAAAAAATATCTAATATCAGTTTTGCTCAATCCATTCCGGATTTAAATAAAGATTTTATTGACGGACTATTAGGGTTTTTCAGAAAAACTTTAAATCCGGATCCATCAAAAAGATTTTCAGGTATAAGAGAATTCAAAGAATATATTTCATCTGCATTTCACATCGAAGAATTATCTTCTGTTACTTTTAATCTGGCTTATTTTATGGATTCTTTATATGCAAAAGCAAGGGAAAATGAACAAAAACTGTTTGAAAAAGAGTTGTTATATTCAATTCCCGACAAAAAACCTAAACAGCCGGAGAAAGCGGACTCCGAACTTGTGGAATCGATTTTATCGAGTCTTGATATTAAAGAGAGACAAGGACGACCTAAATTGATCTATATTTTGGTCCCGGTCTTAATAATTGCAGCTATTGCAATCTGGCTTTATATCTCTCAATCTAATAAAGTTAATAAGATAAAAAAACAGGGACTGGAACAGGCAAAAATTTTACAATTTGAAAACCAAAAAAAAATAGCTGCTCTTCAGGAAAAAATAAGAATGACCGAAGCAAAAGCCGCAAAAACTGAAGAAGAAAAAAAGAAGCAGGAGGAAGACAGGCAGAAACTATTAGACCAGTTAGCATTAGAGAAAAAAGAGAAAGCGAGATTGAAAAAAATTGAAGATGATAAGCAAAAACAGATATTAGCTGAAGAGAAATTGAAAGAAGATGCAAGGAAAAAACAGTTGGCTAAAGAGGAAGAGCAAAATAGAATTAATGCTGAAAAAGAGCGAAAAAGATTGGAAGACGAAAGAAAAAGAAAGCTTCTTGCAGAACAAAACAAAGCAAAATTCGGTCAGGTTGTTTCAATGATCGAAGTTGATCAGAAACCGGTTCCGATTTCAACACCTCCGCCCGTTCTCCCTATCAGACTAAGAGCTGCCAGCAGATCAAAAATTCTTCTCAGTATTCTTATAAGTGAAACAGGAAATGTTGAAAAAATCAAATTTTTAAGAAAATCTGAAAAAAATGAAGCAAATAAATTATTACAAAGAATGATCTCCAAATGGAAATATTCTCCGGCAATGAAAGACGGTGTAAAAGTTAAAGTTTGGAAAACATTAACTTTGGATATAACGAATAAAAGACAAATATAATTAAATTATTTCTGCTTGCACTAAACCCGGATTTAGTGTAAATTAAAGTATGAAAAATTTCTATATTCTTGCTATAAATCCGGGTTCAACTTCCACTAAAACTACAATTTTTTCCAATGATAAAAAAATAGCAACTGAAACAATTTCCCATTCCGTGAAAGATCTCTCCGTATTCGAATCAATAATGGAACAATCCGAATTTAGAATTAAGTTTATAAGAGATTTTATAAAAAAAAATAATTTTCAAATATCCAAACTTTCAGCTGTTGTTGGAAGAGGAGGATTGCTCACTCCAATGAGATCCGGAACATATATTGTGAATGAAGAGATGATTGATTTTTTGAAATCCAATCTTCTCGAACACGCCTCAAACCTCGGAGCTATTCTTGCAAAAAGTATAGCTTCGGAAGCAGGTGTAAATGCCTATATTGTTGATCCTGTAGTTGTTGACGAAATGTCAAAGATTGCAAAGATTACCGGTATTCCGGAAATAAAAAGAGTAAGCATATTTCATGCACTCAATCAGAAAGCCGCTGCAAGAGAAGCAGCAAAAAGGATCGGGAAAAAATATAGGGATTCCAATTTTATTGTAGCTCACCTCGGTGGAGGAATTACAGTCGGAATTCATAAAAAGGGTTTCGTTGAAGATGTAAATAACGGGCTAAACGGTGACGGACCGTTTTCCCCCGAAAGAACCGGATCCGTTCCTGCCTGGAGTCTTATTGAGTGGGCAACATCAGGAATATATTCACTACCGGAATTAAAGAAAAGGATAACAGGTAAGGGTGGAGTTGTCGCCCATCTCGGTACAAATAATATGAAAGAGGTAAGGGAGAGAATAAAAGAAGGTGATATAAAGTCTGAAATTATTTTTAAAGCTCTTGCTTATAATATCTCTAAAGAGATCGGATCTCTTGCTCCTGTTACTAAAGGAGAAATAGATGCCGTCATACTGACCGGAGGTCTTGCATTTGATACTGATCTTGTTCAAATGATAAGTGATAATGTCAAGTTTATCGCCCCTGTAATAGTATTGCCGGGAGAGGATGAAATGTCCGCTCTATCCGGTGGTGTCCTTAGAGTCCTCTCAGGAGAGGAAAAAGCAAAAATATGGCAAAAATAGGAGGATAAAATGAATGAAATTAAAAATTTAAAAGAATTGGAACAACTGGTAAAGGAACAACAGACACCTAAAATGACAATTGCTTATGCTCAGGATGATGATACTATCCTTGCTGCAAAAAGAGCAGTTGAAGAAAAAATAGTCAATGCAGTTTTGATAGGAGACCAAAAAATTATCAGAGATAAATGTAATTCACTTGATATCAATCCCGATATATTTGAGATTGTTCATGAACCGAATGAGAAAAAAAGCGGATATAAAGCTGTTGAAATGATTGTTAACAATAAAGCTCATATACTTATGAAAGGATTAATCTCAACTCCATATTTTTTAAAAGCAATTCTCAACAAGGATTTTGGTCTTATAAAAAAGGGAATGGTTCTTTCCCATACAGCTATCATTGAGATTAATACTTATCATAAACTTCTCATTGTTTCTGATGTTGCAATGATTCCCTATCCCGATCTGAATCAGAAGATCCAGATGATAAACTATAATATTGAGATTGCAAAAAAATTAAATATAATTAATCCGAAAATTGCAATTGTTTGTGCAAATGAAAAAGTAAGTGAAAAAATGGAATCGACTATCCATGGTGCAGTCCTTTCCAAAATGGCAGAGAGAAAACAGATCAAAGGTGCAATTATTGATGGCCCTCTCGCTCTCGATGTCGCTCTTTCAAAAAAAGCTTGTGAAATTAAAGGTTTGAAATCGGAAGTTGCCGGAGATGCAGATATCTTAATATTTTCCGATATAGATACGGGAAATGTCTTTTATAAATCTACAACTATTCTCGGTGGTGCAAAGTTGGCGGGAGTTGTTACAGGAACTCCGTTTCCGACTGTTCTCGTATCAAGAGCGGATGATGATGATTCTAAATACTACTCAATAGTCCTTGCCGCAGCTTTAGCATAGTATATTCTCAATATTTTATCCGAGAGCAACGTCGAGGATCATCATAACTACAAACCCGAAAATAAGACTCATCGTTGCCGTATCGGTATTGCCTTCTCTCTGTGATTCCGGTATTACCTCCTCAACAACCACATAGATCATCGCACCTGCAGCAAAACTTAAAGCAAAAGGAAGTATTACCTGAAACTGGATCACAAATATAACTCCAATGAGTGCAGCAACAGGCTCAACCATGCCCGATAACTGTCCATACCAGAAACTTTTCAGTTTTGACATTCCGCTTGCACGAAGAGGAAGAGAGATAACTGTTCCTTCAGGAAAATTTTGTATTCCTATCCCAATTGCAAGCGATATTGCAGCAGTAAGAGAAGCAGATCCTGTTCCTGTCACAAGTGCTCCGAAAGCAACACCAACAGCCAGACCTTCGGGAATATTATGCAAAGTCACAGCTAACATCAATAGAGTATTCCTTTTCCACTGAGTATCAATTCCCTCCTTTTCGTTTTCAGGTGCTCCCCAATGAAGATGAGGAAGAAATCTATCCATTACTCTGAGAAACAATCCTCCTAAAATAAATCCGACCGCAGGAGGAACCCAAGGCGGCATTGCCAACTGTTCAGACATCTCAATTGAAGGAGCAAGGAGGGACCAATAACTTGCAGCCATCATTACTCCTGCCGCAAAGCCCAACATTGTCTCAAGAAGTTTTCTGTTTGCTTTTTTAACAAAAAAAACAAGTGCAGCTCCTGCAGCAGTCATTCCCCAAGTGAAAAGTGTTGCAAGCAGAGTATTTACAACGGGAGAATTATTTTTAAAGATTTCAATCATATCTATATGGTATCAGAATTAAAAAATATTATAAAATATCTAAATATTGATCGTTAATGAATTTATTTTATACTGAGAAATCAAGTGAATGATTTAATAATAAGAAATCCACCTATTAAAAGTATGGTAAATGCCAAAGCAAGAATATTAAAATATTTATCGATAAAAACTTTAATCGGTTTTCCAAATCTATATATTAAAAATGAGACAAGAAAAAACCTCGCACCTCTTGAAACTACAGAGGCAAACATAAAAGTATAAAAATTTAGATTAAAAGCACCTGATGAGATTGTAAAAACTTTATAAGGAATAGGAGTAAACCCTGCGGTAAAAACTATCCAGAACCCATAATGCTCATATTTAACCATCATAGACTTAAAAAGCTCTAAAGAAAATCCGGGAATCGAATTAAAAAAGAAGTTTGCAATACCTGTAAAATGTGAACTGTTTATACTTTCCATTGTTAAAGGAACGGTTCCCGACCACCATAATTTATGACCTATAAAATATCCGAATGACCCGCCGAGAGCAGATGCCACAGTTACAATAAGAAATAGTTTAATCCATTTTTTTCTGTATCCCAAAACCAGAGGAATCAACAGCACATCGGGGGGAACAGGGAAGAAACTGCTTTCTGCAAAGGCAAAAATAAATAGAGCATAATTTGCAGAAGGTCTTTCCGCCCATTTCAGAACCCAATCATATGCACTTTTAATTATATTAATCTTCATTGAAATATTTTTTTATACTATCAACAGCTTCAAAACAGGATAACTCATATTTTAAAGGTGATAATGAGACATATCCATTTTCAACTGCCCATATGTCAGTTCCTTTTTCTCCCTCTCTTACAGGGTCTCCCGTTCCAATCCAATAATATTTCCTGCCACGCGGGTCACTTCTCTCTACTATATTGGGAGTATATCTCTTTTTTCCTAAAGTTGTTACATAAATTTCCCCATTTGTCTCGGGAGGAATATTAATATTAAACACCCCGTTCAAACTTCCTATTTTTAGAAATTTTGATACAACTCTTTCTGTTATTTCCGCACCATATTTAAACATATAACCGAATGATTCATATTTCATATCGGGAGATATAAGAGATACTGCAAGTGCGGGGATTCCGTAAAAAAAACCTGATATAGCGGCACCGACAGTTCCCGAATAAAATATATCCTCCGAAAGATTCTCTCCAAGATTCATTCCGGAGACAACTATATCGGGCAATTTATCACAAATTTTCCTAACGGCAATATTTACACAGTCGGAGGGTGTCCCGTCAACATAGAAAAAATCATCTTCGAGTTTTTCCACTCTTAAAGGTCTATTGAGAGTTAAAGCGAGACTTACCGCACTCCTTTCCCTCGAAGGAGCAACTGTTATCACCCTATACTCCTTCATAAGTTCTTTACGTAAAATCGTAAGCCCTTGTGATGAATATCCATCATCATTAGTTAAAAGTATTGTTTTTCTCATTCAAAATCCAATCGGAAATTTTCAATAAAAAACCTTTAGAAAGATAAAATGTTATTTATAAATCGGAAACGAAATGGTCGGGACGAGTGGATTTGAACCACCGACCACACGCACCCCAAGCGTGTACGCTACCAGACTGCGCCACGTCCCGACACGCTCAGTTTTTATCATTTTTAGCAAGTAAAGTCAATATATCCAGCAATCCTTTCTTAATACTGTCAAGCCCGGAGATATCGTTAATAACACTTTTACCTGCATTAGAATCAGCAACATCAATATTAAGTATTTCTTTTTTAAAAATTTCTTTCACTTCAGCTTTAGTTATCTTTTTTACAACCAGAAGCTCTTTTATTCTTAGGATCAATTCAATGTCATGCTTTGTATAAAATTTCTCCCCTTTTTTATTAAGAAGAGGTTTATAAATATTAAACTCCGCTTCCCAATAATCAATCACTTTTCCATCAAGTTTTGTGATATTTGAGACCTCTTTCTTTTTAAAAGCTAATTTGTCAGGGATATTTACTTCCATACCACTCCTTCCAATATCAGATATTCTCCTTTTTTATCATTATTTTCAACTTTGACATTATTTCCTCTATCTTTTTTTTCATTGTAATAGGATATTTTTCATCCGGTTTCAATTTTCCGGCAGCTTTAAAAAATTTCAGTGCACTTTTCAAATCTGCTTTACGAAAACTATCTAATCCGGATTTAACATTGTATCTATATCCCCTTTGGATCTCACTTTTCATCTTTTTTAATTTATATCTATCACCTGTCTCTTTAACTATCCTCCGGTACCAATCTTTAGGATATCCGGGATGGGTTACTTTACCGCTGTTATTTCTGACATTTCCGTCGAGATACTTCATAAAAAGATCTTTCCCAAGCTTAACCCATTTTTCAAACACTTTTTCACCGGCATCGATGGAAAATCCGGTTAAATAATCTACTGCTTTTTTTTTGTCAGTCTTAAACATTTTAAGTGCATTCATATCAACTTCTTTTACATTTGCAATAAAACCGGCTTCCATTTCTCCCTGAACAATCTTAATATCTTCAATTATATCTTTATATCTCAAATATGCAAAATTCGAAACAAAATTAAACACCCAAAAACCTGATTTCCATGTGAATTTCGTAAAAGATCCATTACCAACGGCAAATGAGGGTGAGACACTTTTTGAAGAACCATAGACGGGAAAATAGCAGGTGCTGAATGTATCATCAACTCCGAACCACAATATTCCACCAATCTCATCAGGTAACCATGACCTGGATTGAGCAATAAAAGAAAATCCGGTCTGTTGTGTTGATATTGCTCTTTCATTAAAATATCTCTTATTGTCAACTTCCCATGTCAGTCCTCGCCATCTATATGGCAATTTGAAAGGTCCCGCTCCTATATCACATGACATATCAAATTCGGTTTTTTCAAAATGATCCCTCATTAATTGCATAACATCATGAACGGTTAACTTTTTATCAGGTTTAATAAACAGGGGTAAAGGCTTTGCATTCTCAATTCCTTTAACATAATCAATAGGAATATTTTTTGAAGGAGCACTTCGTCTGAACACACTCCATACTCTTGATTCACAAAATCTTAGACTACCGAATCCCGGAGGAGCAAACGCATCTGCAAAACTAAAATCTTCTTCTTTACCATTAAAATATCCTTTTTCTCTCGCAAAATCGACAATTCCTTTTGAATAGATACAATTTTTGCTGTCATTCATCGGAAATTTACGTATTCTAGACATATTTGCATGAGCACAAATATAACCGTCGGGAACTCTGCGTGCCACCCAGTTAGCACCCTTTACACCTTCTCCTTTCCCTATTACTTCAAGTATCCAAACCTCTTTTTTATCGGAAATTGAAAAAGATTCTCCCGAGCTGTAATATCCATACTTTTCAAAAAGATCGGTCATAACTTTAATTGCCTCTCTTGCACTTCTTGCTCTCTGAAGAGCTATATACATTGCACTCCCGTAATCCACTATTCCCTTTCTGTTCCTAAGCTCTCTTCTGCCTCCGAATGTAGTTTCTCCGATCGATACCTGATGTTCGTTAATATTTCCCACAACATTATAAGTATGTTTCAACTGCTTTATTCTCCCGAGATATTTCCCTGTATCCCATTCATATATCTTCAGCAAAGCACCTTCAGGATAATCCTTTGCCGGCCAATGATAGAGCTCTCCGTAGAGAACATGAGAATCAGCTGCATAAGATATGAAAACGGACCCATCTGCAGATGCACCTTTTGAGACGAGAATATTTGTACATGGTTTCAATATTATCGGCAATAAAAAAATAACAATAAAACTTAAAATAATAATTATAGTTTTTTTTCTCATCAGTTGATTCTATATAAAGGCACTCAAATTGTAAAGGAGATTATGAAATCAGAATTAAAAAGAATTATTCTCCGGAACGACTTTTCCCTACTGATTTTCCTTGGTAAATATCAATAAGCCATAAATCCGACGAAACAATGATTGCAAGAATAATTCTGTGCCAGTGAACATCATATGGCAATACCCTTAATATTTCAAAAAGAATAATAGGTGTACCGATTGCAATAACGGAATAAAAATAGGAATAGACCAGAAGTTTTCTTTCACCAAAAAAAATCACCGAACTCCATCCGAATGCAGCAAAAAAAACCATCAACGCATTTGTCATACCCAAACTGTTATATTCCGGTTTATAAGCAAATAAATAGAGCGAAGAAGAAAAAATTGAAAAAATAAAAGGAAACAGAAGATAGAATATCATCGATTGATTTAATTTAAACTTTGCCATTTTCTTTTGAATTATCTGAATTTTATTCTATTTCGAGTAAAGTTTCAATCTTTTTTAGCGAATCTTTATCAATTGACAGATAACAACTCAAAAGACGTTGTGCATACAATTTACCCTGAGGATCAACATCTATGGACTCGGCACCACCACCAAAAACAGTTGCAACTCCGGTTTTTATATTTTTGTTTTGTGCAATTTTCACAATTTTTTCCGCAAGAGCCTTCGGATTTATTCCTCCTACATTCCCTATTCTTATTATTTTTTTGTTCAAATTTAACATAATTAAGATAATATCATATTTGAACTTTTTGTTGAATGATTGTTTAATTACAAACAGATAATAATTATTCTTTTTTTTTGGATTTACAAGCCGAACAGAGTCCATAAAATATCAGCCTGTGCTCTTTTATATCAAAGTTATACTTTCGTGAAAGGTAATCCTGGATGTTACCGAAGAATTCAACTTCATTGTCAATAAAATCCGCATATTCAATAACCTTTCCGCAATGAAGACATACAAGATGGTGATGGTGATCTTCCTCAGAAGCAAACTCATATCTGGATTCCTTTCCACCGAACTCAAATTTATTTATTAAACCCAATTTCTCAAATACATCAAGAGTCCTGTATATAGTTGTCAATCCTATTTCAGGGTATTCCTTACTGATTCTGGAATAGATCTCTTTGGCATTCGGATGAGTTCCGCGGGATTCATGAAGAATATCAAGAATCAATCTTCTGGGATGAGTAACTCTAAAACCTTTCTCTTTTAAAAAACCTTCCCAGTTTTTCCTCTTTCCTCTTCTTCTCCTCATTCTCAATTATCATGATGATGACCATGAACATGATCTTCGGAATCATGGTCACATTGACTATCCCCGAGCTCCAGCTCCCCATTGATCAGGTCTTCTGCAACCATGTCAACTTCTCCCGATGCACCTATAAGGGGTTCTATATTAAGTTTTCTGAACAGATCCATCGCCATCGGACCCATTCCGCCGGAAACCACATAGTTTGCTCCCTTTTCACTTAAAAATCGTGGAAGAAGCCCAGGCTGATGTTCGGGACTTTCAACTTCATACTTATTAACTATTTTACTGTTTTCAACTTCAAAAATAGTATAACTTCTGCAGTGACCAAAATGACCTGCGACCCTTCCTTCTTCAGTTGCAATTGCAATTTTCATTAATCATTCCTCCGTGTCAGCTGTTATTTTTCCATAGACCGGAGATAATTGTTTGCCTCTTCGGCAAGATAAAAATCAGTAACTTCGACATCAACCTCTTTAAGTTCCTCGATCTCCAGTAATGCACTCTTTACAGCTAACGCCAACTGAATCCCTATGGGACACTGATATACCGTCGGCTTAAATTTCATTTTAACACTTTTCTTCTTTTCGTCAACAATGATATCGTAAACCAGTTTCAAAGTATATATATCCTCCCTAACTTCAGGATCAATTACATTTTTCAATCTGTTAATGATCTTTTTTTCTAAATTCATTTTACTCCATCTTATCCTTAATAGATGAATATATCTTTACTACAGCTTCTCTTAATTCATTACATTTTTCATGAGGAAGTTTTCCTTTTGATATTTCATCCATTATACAGCTGCTGTGTCCTATTTTAGCGAGGACAGGGATATTTAATCCTTCAGCAAATTTTTCTATATCATCTGAATTCTCAAGATTTACATCATATCTGTTTATAACAATTCCCGTAGGAATATTAAAATGTTTCGCAACATCAAGAACCCTTTTCATATCACTTATCCCGGATAGAGAAGGCTCTGTTACAACAACGGCAAACGTTGTTCCTGAGAGTGAAGATGTAACCGGACATCCTATTCCGGGAGGACCATCAATTACAATTGTATCAATCGATTTTTCCTTTGCTATAAGTTTTGCCTGGTGACGTACCATTGTAACCAGATTCCCAGAATTTTCCGCTCCCGGATTCAACCTGGCATATACAAAATCACCCAACTCCGTATTGGAAATATTCCACTTCCCAACTATCTGATCCTGCATTGTTATAGCATCGGAAGGACAAACCAATTCACAGAGTGTACAACCGTCACATGATATGGGATCAACTTTATAATCCTCTTCTAGAACATCAATCGCATTGAACCTGCAATGCGTTCGACAGAGATCACAAGATGTACATTTGGAATTGTCAATAACAGCAATCGACTTTCCTCTGAATTCATGAGATCTTATTTTGGACGGATGCAACAACAGATACATATTGGATGCATCAACATCAGCATCAACAATTACTTTATCTTTAATAATTCCTGCTAACGCCGATGCAACGGTTGTCTTCCCCGTCCCTCCTTTACCACTGATCACAACAATTTCTTTTAATTTATCCATTTTTTATTCTTTCATATAAAGCTTTAAAATCATCCTTGATATTAGGCAGAATATCAATTAAAGGAACTCCACGCGAGTACATTTTTTGAATTTCCATTGAATACGGAATTTTCATAACCACAGGAATATCACACTTCCTTAAATATTCATATAATTCATAAAAATCCGAACGATATTTATTTATCACAACACCGGCAGGTTTACCCATATCTTTGGTCATCTCAACCACAAGTTTAAGATCACTTAATCCGAAAGGAGTCGGTTCGGTAACAAGAATTGCATAATCACATTTTTTTATACTCTCAACTACAGGACATGATGATCCGGGGGGTGAATCTACAATATTTACTCTGAAAAAATCAACATATTCTTCAACGATTCCACTAATAAGAGGAACTGCCGAAGGTTCACCGATCTTTATCCTGCCCTCAATAAATCTTACATGTTCCCTTTCCCCTATTCTGATTTTTCCTATCTCTTTATCAACCTCGGTTATAGCTCCCTCGACCGGACATACATGGGAACAGACTCCGCATGAATGACACAGATCGGGAAATACAAGTGCTTTTTTAACTGTAGGTATTATGGAAATCGCACTGTATGTACAAGCATCCGAACATTTCTTACAAAAAGTACAAATACTCTCATCAATTTCAGGGACAGGTACGTTAAAAACTATCTCATCCTTAATATCCGGTTTTATAAAAAAAGCCCCATTCGGTGCTTCAACATCGAGATCAATATAAGTACTGTTTTCAAGACTCAGAGCAAAAGAAGTAGAAATAAGAGTTTTGCCCGTTCCGCCTTTTCCCGATAGAACAGATATATACATTTAACTCTCTTTTGATTTCTTGAAATTTTCGATAGCTTCCCCGGCTGTACAATCTTCTGCAAAAAAGAATTCAATTCCTCCTGCTTTTAAAATTTCATCAGCTTTAGGACCCGGTTTAGCACCGATAGCAAGTTTACATCCCTCTTCAACCGCATAACCTGCAATCTTTATACCTACTCCATGTTCCTGAGATACAAACTTATTATCCTCTATTTTTAAAATTTCTTCCTTTTCCATATCATAAATCATAAAAAACTTTGCTCTTGCAAACCTTGAATCTATCATGGAAATTATACCGTTATCATCCTTTACCGCTAAAAACACCTTCATCTTTTTCTCCTTTTTCTCAATCTTAAACTATTTTTACCTGAATTGTCATCTCTATTTTTTCTAAAAATATCCGAAGTCTTTAAAAAAAACAGAGCAAGGGATCCCAAATTTCCAAGAATTTTTACTGCTGTAGGAAATATAGGTTTTGTTACAGGCAGTTTTTCTACCTTTGTAACCGGAATTTCCTCTATAAATTCAGCTTTATAAACTTCCTGAACTTCAGAATCCCGCTCCTTCGGGACAACTCTATTTTTCTTTTCCAAGTTGTTCAAGTCTCTTCTTCATTGCTTCAAGATTCTTTTCCAAAACATTTATTTCATTGGAAATATACTCTTTTTCATCAACAGGTTGAATATTCGGATAATTCCCGTAATTTGATCCTCTATATCCGGATCCGAATCCTCTGCCGAAACCACGACCAAATCCATGACCGAAACCACGGCCAAATCCATTGTTCATATAACCGGGCATATCATAACCGTTGCAATAGCCCAAACCTCTTCCTGTTCCGGGTCCAAACCCTCCGGGTCCTCTTCTGTCTCCAAATGCCATTTTTTACCTCCTATCTTTTTTTATTCTTTAAAGCAGACTCAAAATGAGAGCCGTTTTCCCTTAAAAGTACTGTGCCGCATTTCGGACACTTGATTTCCATACACGGAACTCCATTTCTCTTCGGAGTACTATATCCGCATTTCATACAGACACAGTTTCCAACAGGTCCCATACCGCCACCTTTTCCGGATCCGCGACCCATTCCTCTACCACTCATTTCAAACCTCCTTATTGATAATGATTTTCATTATCATTTATAGTATATTTCTTGCTTTATGTCAACAAAAATTTTTTTTTTGCTCAAAATAATTGTAAGATTATAAAAATTAATATTGTTGACTTATAACTTTATTTTTCTTCCTAACCCGAAAAAGTCAGTACATTATCAAAAAGAACCGATCTTCTACATAGTCCGGTTAAAAAAGATTTTTTATGAAAGACACCTATGAAACACCATATGGATATTGATGAAGCTTCAAAATTTACTTCCGAAATTCTTGCAAAATTGAGGACTGGGGAAGAAGCTCAAGAGGAAATGAAATCTTTTTTGGAAAAGCGGAAAACAAGCTGGATTCCGGTGAAAAAAAATTAAATTTTGTCAGATATTTTTTTCTGAGAAATAAGTTTTCGGTTCTCTTCAAGAAGCATTTTTAATTCTTCAGATCCAATTTCTCCCGAAGATGCTGATTTTATCTTTTTTTCAATCTCAGCAAGTTTTGCTTTCACATCAATTTCATCTATCTCTTCTCCTCTGATAACTTTATCCGAAATAATTGAAATATTATTCTCATTTACTTCAAGAAATCCGTTCTCAATATAAAGATAGTGAGATTTTCCTTCAATATCATCATACGATACTTCTCCAAACTTAAGCAAAGAAATATAGGGAAGATGATTGGAAAGAATTCCTGCTTTACCGTAAAAAGCAGGTATATAAAGATCCAATATCTCCGATTTTACAACCGTCTCTTCCGGAGTAATAATCTCAAGATTAATAATATCGCCCATTATTCTCTCATTTTTTTAGCTTTTTCGATTACTTCTTCAATTCCGCCGCACATATAAAACGCCTGTTCGGGAAGATCATCATATTTTCCTTCCGCAAGATCTTTAAAACCTTTTATGGTATCCTTTATCTCTACATATTTCCCTTCCATCCCCGTAAACTCCGATGCAACAAAAAACGGTTGAGAAAAAAATTTTTGTATCTTTCTGGCTCTTCCTACGATTACTTTATCCTCATCAGAAAGCTCTTCCATTCCAAGAATAGCAATAATATCCTGCAGATCCTTATATCTTTGAAGTATCTCTTTGACCTTAACCGCAACTTCATAGTGCTCTTTACCGATTATTTTTGCATCCAATATTCTTGAATATGATGCAAGAGGATCAACCGCAGGATAAATCCCAATTTCCGTAAGAGCTCTTGAAAGGTTTGTTGTTGCATCCAGATGTGCAAATGTCGTCGCCGGAGCAGGATCGGTATAATCATCAGCAGGAACATAGATAGCCTGAATGGAAGTGATTGATCCTTTCTTTGTTGATGTAATTCTCTCCTGCATTTCTCCCATTTCAGTTGCAAGATTCGGTTGATATCCGACTGCCGACGGCATCCTTCCGAGAGTAGCGGAAACTTCTGAACCGGCCTGAGTAAATCTGAAAATATTATCAATAAACAACAACAGATCAAGTCCCTCCTCATCACGGAAATATTCGGCAACCGTAAGACCTGTCAAAGCTACTCTTAGCCTTGCTCCGGGAGGTTCCGTCATCTGACCGTATATCAGGGCGGTTTTATCTATAACTCCGGATTCTTTCATCTCAAGATAAAGGTCATTCCCTTCTCTTGTTCTTTCCCCGACTCCGGAAAAAACCGATAATCCGCCATGTTTAATTGCCACATTATTAATCATTTCCATTATCAGAACCGTCTTACCGACTCCGGCACCTCCGAACAATCCGATTTTTCCACCTTTCAGATATGGTTCGAGAAGATCAATTACTTTAATTCCTGTTTCAAAAAGTTCCAATTTCGTATCTTGATCTTCCAGAGAAGGAGCCGGCCGATGGATCGGATATCTCTTCTTACTATTAACAGGACCTTTTAAGTCGACAGGATCACCGGTCACATTTAAAATTCTTCCCAGAACTTCTCTTCCCACAGGAACTGTAATAGGTTGTCCCGTATCAATTGCTTTCATTCCTCTGACAAGTCCGTCAGTCGGATTCATAGATACCGTTCTTACTCTGTTTTCTCCAAGATGAAATTGAACCTCAGCTATTATCTTAAGTTTTTTTTCACTTTCAAAACCTTCGGAAATAATTTCGATTGCGTTGTATATAGGCGGCAGAGCACCTTCCGGAAATTCAATATCAACAACCGGTCCTATCACCTCTACCACTTTCCCCGTATTATTTGCTTTTTTATTTTCAGTCATTATAGATACCTCCTATTTTGTAAGAGCCTCGGTAGCTGTTATTATCTCAAGCAGTTCTTTTGTTATTGATGCCTGCCTTAATTTATTCATAGTTAATGTTAGGTTTTTAATCATCTCTTTAGCATTTTGCGTAGCAAGTTCCATTGCTACCATACGTGCCGCATGTTCGGAAGCTGAGGAACTTAACATTGTAAGAAAAACTTTCAGGTTTATGAATTTCGGGAGAATAGAATCAAATATTTTTAAAGGTTCCGGTTCAAAAATATATTGGATATCATCCTTATCATCATTCTTTTTTAAAGATATCGGAAGAAAAATTTCCTCCTTTATCTGCTGTTTAGAAGCATTTTCAAACTCAGTATATATAAACCTGATATCATTAATATCTTCATTTATATAGAGACTTGAAAGATACTCCGAAATCTGAACCGTATCTTCATATTTAAAATTTTTCATAAGATCCGGAAAATCTTTTTTTATTGAAAAATCTCTCTTTCCAAAATAAAGATTTGCCTTTTTCCCGATCGTCACAAGAGAGATTTTTCTCTCTTCATTTGAATTATCACGATAAATATTCTCAATTTTTTTTAATATATGAGAATTAAACGATCCGCATAATCCTTTATCCGAACTAAGTATAACAAATACAGATTCACTCCCCTTCTTTTTTTTTACAAGAGGATTGTCTATATTTAATCCCGATTTAATAACAATCTCCAAAAGACGGGAGAGTTTTTCCAATACCGGTTTTGCTCTGTTTATTTCAAGAACACTCTTTCTCAACTTAGCCGCAGAGACTGTTTTCATTGCTTTTGTAATCTTTTGTGTATTTTTAACGGAATTTATCCGTCTTCTTAAATCAATTAAATTTTCTGCCATTATTTTTCAAGAGAAGACCTGAACTCTTCTGAGAATTCAGTCAACATTTCCTTCATTTTATTCTCAAGCTCTTCCGATATCTTCTTTTTCTCAATTATCTCTCTTAGAATATCCGGATAATTGGCACTCACATATTCAATAAGCTTATCCTGGTATTCCCCGATATTTTCAATAGGAAATTCATCCAAAAAGCCACGAGTACCTGCAAATATAATAACTATCTGTTTTTCAACATCAATCGGAACACCTTCACCCTGTTTTAACAATTCCGACAACCTTTTCCCCCTCTCAAGCTGCTGGATAGTCGCTTTATCAAGATCGGATCCAAACTGTGTAAAAGCAGCGAGTTCTCTGAATTGTGCCAGATCAAGTTTAAGAGAACCGGCAACCTGTTTCATTGCTTTTATCTGTGCATTTCCACCGACTCTCGATACAGAGATACCAACATCAATCGCAGGTCTTTGACCCGAATTAAAAAGATCGGGCAATAAATAGATTTGACCATCCGTAATTGATATTACATTTGTCGGAATATAACCTGAGACATCCGAAGCCTGGGTTTCTATAATTGGAAGGGCAGTCAATGAACCTCCCCCCTTCTCTTCATTAAGTTTAGACGCTCTTTCAAGCAACCTCGAGTGAAGATAAAAAACATCCCCCGGATAAGCTTCTCTGCCCGGCGGTCTTCTTAAAAGTAGTGAGATCTCTCGATATGCAGCAGCATGTTTTGAAAGATCATCATAAACGAGAAGAGAATGCATACCTTTATTCATAAAATATTCACCCATTGCACATCCTGAAAACGGTGCAATATATTGCATGGCAGCAGGAGTCGAGGCACTGGCAACAACAACAATCGAATATTCCATTGCACCCATCTCCTCAAGAGTTTTCACAACCTGAGCAACGGTTGATTGCTTCTGACCGATTGCCACATATACACAAATCTCATTTTTACCTTTTTGATTAATAATCGTATCAAGTGCAATTGTTGTTTTCCCCGTCTGTCTGTCCCCGATTATCAGTTCTCTCTGCCCACGCCCGATCGGAATCATTGCATCTATTGCCTTGATACCCGTTTGCAATGGTTCTTTCACAGGAGTTCTTTCTACAATTCCCGGTGCAATGGTTTCTATAGGAAGAAAGGTTTTTGTTTCAATCGGACCTTTATCATCAATAGGCTCGCCAAGAGGAGTAACAACTCTCCCGAGAAGAGCTTCACCAACCGGAACAGAAATAATCCGTTTGGTTCTCCTTACTATATCCCCCTCTTTAACCTTATACCCCTCTCCAAGGATAATCGAACCTACATTATCCTCTTCAAGATTTAAAGCGATCCCGTAAATCTCTCCGGGGAACTCAATAAGCTCGTTATACATGACATTTTCCAACCCGTATATCTGGGCAATGCCATCACCAACAGAGATCACTATTCCTGTTTCATCTTTATCAAAATCAAGCTTGAACCCCTCGATCTTCTGCTTAATCAGTTCACTTATCTCTTCAATATTAACCTGCATTTAATTCTCCTGGGTAGAAAATCCGCTAATAAGCGATTCCTTTAATTTTTTTAAATTTCCCTTAATTGAAAAATCATAATATATAGAACCCCTTTCAACCTTTATACCCGCAATAAGGGTTTTATCAATCTCTTTTTCAATAACTATTTTCTTCTTAAACACTTTTTGAAGTCCTTCCAAAAGTTCATTCTCCATTGTTGAATCAAGAGGATAAGCCGAATATACTTTAAGTTTCTCAATCCCCTGCATCCGATACCAGCATTCATCAATCAGCTCGATCATCTTTTCTAAAAACACCATCCTGTTCTCTTCAATTATAACTCTGAAAAACTTATAAACTTTGTCGGATAAATTCGCTTTATCCTTTAAAATATCCAAAATTTCAATTTTTTGACCATAACTTAACAGAGGGGTTTCCATACTTACTTTCATATTCTCATCTTTATTAATCATACTCATTATAAGATTCAACTCTTTTTTTATGGTTTCCAACTCTTTTTCATCTTTGACCGTCTCCACAAGAGCTTTAGAATATTTTCTGGCAAGACTAATCTGTCTCATCAATATCTCCGATAATTTTAATATTATCACCTATTATTTTTTTATGAATATCATCATTCAGCTTTTCTTTGAATTTTCTCTTGAAATTTTCAATTGTCATATCTGCAATCTTTTCCTTTAAAGATCTTACCGATGACTCAATCCTTGCATTGATCTCAAGCTCGCTGTTTTTCAATATTCTCTCCGCTTCTTTTTCCGCAAGACTCCGGATTCTTTTTTTTTCCGTTTCTCCGTTCATTCTCGCTTCACTCTTCATACTTTCAATCTCATCTTCGATCTTTGCCAATCTATTTTTAATTAAATTTATCGAATCTGATTTCTCGCGAAGGATATTTTCTCTGTTAACAATATCAGTTTTAATTTCCAGAGATTGTTTTGTCAGAAATTCAATTATTGGCTTTCTTAACCATAAAAACAGTCCTCCGAAAAGTATTGCCGAATTTAAAATTTTCCCTATCAATGAATTCCAGTCAAAATGATGTTGATTCCCGTCTTCCGCAAAAAGTGAAACCGAGAGAACGAATATGATTAGAATTAAAATGAATAACTTTTTTATCATACAAAGATCCTTTCTATTTTTTCAGTAAATGTCTCGATTTCAGATTTTAACTTTCTTTCGGCTTCAATAATATCGGTGTCAAGTTTTCTCATCTTTTCAGTAAATAATTTTTCCGCCTCTTCCCGAGTTTTAGCAAGCATTTCCGACCGAAGCATTTCTCCCTCTCTGATTATTTCATCTTTTAATTTTGCCGAATCTCTTTTTGCCTGCTTTAAAGTTTTTTCGATTTTATCAGATCTTATTTCCAGTTCTTTTGTTAGTTTTTCAACCTCATCAGACTCCTTTGAGATCTTCTCTTCCCTTGAATTAATAATGTCTCCGACCGGCTTATAAAAAATCTTATTCAGAACCCACAGAAGAATCCCTATGATTACTATTATATATATTACGGAAATATCCAAATCAAGCATAAGACCTTTTATCATATGAGGTAATAAAAATCAAGATATTTTTTTCCTCTTTTTTTTGCAAAACTGAATTTATCCTTTACTATAGGGATTATTTGAAAACGTTAAAAAACAACGATGTAATACAAAAAAAATAATATTAAAAAAATTATAATTTTTCAGAAACAATCAGATCAATGCTGAACGTATATTGGATCTGATCTCAATCATTAGTCTGAAATTTTTTATATATTCCTCTTTTAACTCTTCTATATTTTTAAAATACTTTTCAATCTCTTCGCGAAACATTGAAGAGCCTTTTTGAACTACTCTCGCATACTCATCTTTTAATTGGTTGATACTTGTTTCAATAGCATCTTCATACTCTTTTTTCAGATTTTGAAGTCTTTTCTTAGTTTTTTCAAACTCAATTTTCATCTTTTGAGTTCTTGTCTCAATTAAAAGAATATAATCTCTTCTCAACTCTTCCACAAGCTCCTTTACCGGAACAATCTTTTTTATCCGATAAGCATTTGAACCTGCAAAAGCATATCCATGCCTCATTTTTCCTTTTCTGGCATTGTCGAGAGCGACTGAAATGCAATACTGTGCTTTCTCGGCCTTGCAATGCTCCAAGCATTTCCAAGGGCATTTAAATTTTTTTCTTTTTCCGGCTTCAACATCTTCCAGAAAAGAATTCCTGATAGCTCTTCCCGGAAGTCCAACCGGACTTTTTATTATTGTTATATCTTTTTTTCTTGCATTAACAAAACTTTCCTTGAAAGCGATATCGGCATCACACTCTTCCGTTGCGACAAATCTTGAGCCCATCTGAACAGCACTTGCACCAAGTTTGAAAAATTTATAGATATCCGCTCCGGTAAATATCCCTCCGGCAGCAATTACCGGTATCTTTCTTTTAAACATCTTCTGAAAAGCTGATATCTCGGAAACAACTTCGGGAATAAGCTTCTCAAGTTTGAAATCAGGATCATCTATCTGTTCCAGTTTAAACCCGAGATGTCCTCCGGCTCTCGGTCCCTCGACAACGACTCCGTCCGGAACTCTTCCATATTTTTTCTGCCAGAAACTAAAGATCAATTTAGCAGCTCTTGCTGAACTTACGATAGGAACAACTTTAACATTGTTCTTTTCAATCTCATCAACGGGTATTCCATGCAAAGGAAGTCCGGCTCCCAGAAAGACAACATCAATTTTCTCTTCGATTGAGGTTTTTAACATAAGAGGATAATCATTTAATGCAACCATAATATTGACACCTATAATGCCGTCAGTAAGAGCTTTGGCTTTTCTTATCTCCTTTCTTAAAGCTCTGACATTAGCCTCAACGCCATTTTTAAAATAATCCGGTTCTATCATTCCAATCGCATTTGCAGCGATCACTCCGATTCCTCCTTCATTGGCAACCGATGCGGCTAATCTTGATAAAGATATTCCGACACCCATTCCGCCCTGAACTATAGGAAGTTTTACTCTGAGATCCCCCAGTTTAAGTACAGGCATTTTGATCTCGGGTAATTTGATCTTCGGAAGATCTATCTTTGGTAATTCCAGTTTAGGAAACTGGAAATTTAAATTTTTAATATTCATACTCACCACTCTTTTTATCTATTTTATAATTATACAATAAAAATATAAATTCCACCACTTTAATCATTTTTTTCAAAATTTTTTAATCTTTCCAATTCTCTTCTCTCCTTTTTTGTGGGTCTTCCCGACCCCCTTTCTCTATATCCGAAAATAACACTTACAGGATCTTTGTAAAACATTTTCAGCTTCTCAAGCTCTTTTTCCGGTGTGATCTCCTCTACAAGAGTTAAAGCTATTTTTGCGGAAACTCGCTTTACCGCAAGATCTTTTATCCTGAAATTCCTTTTTATCGGAGGAAATTCCACATCCACAACCTCCCCGATCTTTACCATTCTCGATGGTTTTATCACATCCCCGTTTATAGTGACCTTCCCACTCTTACACGCATCGGTCGCTTTACTTCTCGTTTTAAATATCCTTACCGACCATAACCATCTGTCGACTCTTGTATCCATATATATCTTTTATAAAAAACCGCTCGATTTGTAAAGAAAAATTTAATAAAAAAAAACTTACTCCGTCAAACCGGGTTTGGGATTTCTATAAATAGTGTACCGATATCAAAATCCTTATCAACTTTATCTTTCAAAGCAAGAATACCGGGACGTTCGGAATAATAGTGCCCGATGTTTAAAAAATTTGTTTTAGTTTCAAATGATATTGAAGGGATATGCTCTTTAACTTCACCGCAAATAAAAGTATCTACTCCGGAATCTATTGCCTCTTCATATAGCCCGGAAGATCCTCCGGAAACTATTGCTACAATTTCAGGAATATCCGGTCCGTTTTTATACAGAGAAAAATCCCCGATCGTTTCCAAACCGAAACCCTCCTTTATTTTTAATCCGGTTATAGATCCGGTTCCGATTTCAGGAACAAGATAATCTTGCAGTAAAATCGCAATTTCTTCCATGCTTTTACGGTTGACATTCTTCCCTATAAAACCGACACTCAATTTGTCGGTAATATCGGCACCAATTGCCTTGAACATAAGTGCATTGTGTCCTACCTCGGGATGTGCATCCATCGGAAGATGAATTGAAAAAAGAGATATTTCATTCTCGATCAATAATTTAACTCTCTTCTTCAAATATCCTTTTAAGGAAAAAAATCCATCCTTAAAAATACCATGATGAACAACAATAGCATCACATCCTTTTGCAATCGCTTCATTTAAGAACGGCAGATTAAAGGAGACTCCGAATCCTATCTTTTCTATCTGAGTTTTACCTTCTACAACAAGACCGTTTATACAATAATCTTCAAAAGTATCGACCGAATATAGTTTATATAAATATTTTTCAAATTCGTCTCTTAAAATCATATATTCACCTCCGGACTCCTATCCGAAATAGTCTGACAGCGGATCAAGAATATTTCCCGTTTTCTTTATATTTCTTCCGTTATTCAATAATTTCTTTATAAAATCTTTCGAAATCTCAACAGATTTTTCAATCTCTTTTCCATTTGCAAGATTTGCACAAATTGCAGAAGAGAGAATACATCCCGAGCCATGAGTATCTATTCCCCGATATATCTCCGATTCAAACCTTTTTTCAGATCCGACTCCGATCAATATATCAACAGCTTTATTCTTTAAATGCCCGCCTTTTGCAAGAACAGGAATTCCGGTTTCAATATTCAATTTTTTTGCAGCTTTTATCATATCATCAACAGCTGAAATTTTTTTATTTGTAAGGATTGATAATTCATTAATATTAGGAGTGATGATCGAGGAGATCGGAAAAATCCTCTCTTTATACAGATCTATTATTTCTCTGCTTACAAATTTGCGTCCGCTTGTAGCTGAAAACACCGGATCAACAACTATTTTTATTTTTATTTTTTTATAAAGGCAATCGGCAACAGTTGATAAAACTTCCGGATAAGGTAATAAACCGATCTTTACTGCTTTTATATCATATCCGTTAAAAACCGCCTCAAGCTGATTTTTTTAACATATCCCGGTCAACCGGTATCATATCTGAAAAATCAGTATGATTCTGAACTGTTAAAGTTGTAATTACAGCAGTTCCATAAACATTGAAAACCGAAAAAGTCTTAATATCCGCAATTATACCTGCTCCTCCGCCCGGATCAAACCCTGCAATTGACAGAACCGTCGGTGACACTCTTAAATCCGAAGACATCATAATCTCTCCGCCAATTTTTCCCCAAGTTTAAAGCTTTCAAGTAAAAGCCTTCTGTTTTTCTCAAGATCACTCTCCGCCGACTCCTCCCGCAGCCCTAACTTTTTATAAAGATTTTTCAATTCATCAATTTTCATAGAGATCTGTTTTGAAACGGCAAGTCCTGTCCCGAGAAGTGTATGAAGATTATTTCCGTCCCCGACAATTCCGATCATATAGTTCATCAGATCCACAAGAGGAGCTGCTTCGGAATTATCGGGAGAACCCATTGTCGCAATCAATACAATCTCCTTTTTCCACTCTTTCCAAGGAGTGTGAATAAGTTCTCTATTAGTAATCTTTATATTAAAAAAAGATCTGAACCTGTCAAGCACTCTCTTTAACGAAGAGGTGAAATGGTGAAAATATACGGGAGTTGCAAATACCAAAATATCGGAATCTTCGATCAATCTACTTATTCGTACCCACTCATCATCTCTCAAAGAACACCTTTTTAAAATATTGCATCTGAGACAACCCTGACATGAATCAATTTTCAGATCATCCGTAACAAGAATATCTACAGAGGCACCACCTGCCTTCGCACCTTCTAAAAATTTTTCAAGAATAATAACAGAATTTCCCTTTGCTCTCGGACTCCCACTCAAAGCGAGAACTTTCATGAACGTCTATTTCTCAAAATTGAAAATATTTTTTTTAATACCGGTTCTTTTTTCTTTTTGGAATCATCTTTTATCTGAAAATTATCTCCGTATTTCTTTTTATAATACTCCAGTCTCTCTTCTGCAGTTAACGGTTTTTTAGATTTTGGTTTATTAAACTTTTTCACTTTCGGAATTGACGATTTAGCAAATCCCTTCTCGTCTCCTCTCTTTTTGGGATGAACTTTCGATCTCTTTTCCGTCCGGCTGTTAATTTGACGATTATCTCTTTTGGGAGGAGTATTCCTTCTTTTTGTCCCGCTTTTACTCCCGGAAACGACTCTGTTCCTCCTCTCTCTCATTGATCTGAATTCTCTTTCGGGAATTCTCTCAACCCTCGCATACAGATCATCCCCCGCATATTCCACAGGTATCTTTTTCCCAATATATTTTTCTATCGATTCAAGGTTAAAAATATAGTCTTCACATGCAAGAGATATTGCTCTTCCGCTGTTCCCGGCTCTTGCCGTTCTGCCGATCCTATGAACATAATTCTCAAAATCTCCCGGAAGATCATAATTGATTATCATCTCCAGATTATCCACATGAAGACCTCTCGCAGCAACATCAGTTGCTATTAAAATATCAAGATCTCCCTTTTTAAAATCATTAATAATACTCAACCTTTTACTCTGAGGAAGATCTCCGGTTAAAAATTTACACTTTTTCCCGTTATATTGAAGATATTTATGAACTTTTACCGCAGTTGATTTCATATTTGTAAATATCAGAACATTTCTCGGTATATATTTATTCAAAATACCGAGTAAAAGACTTATTTTCTCTCTCTTCCCGACATGAAAAATCGACTGTTTGACAGTATCTACCGTTATTTTTTCCGGTGTTATTTCCACATTTTCCGGACTGTTCATATACTCCCATGACATCTGTTTTACACTAACACTCATTGTAGCGGAGAATAACATTGTCTGTCTTTTATTGTAGGGAAGCATCTTTCTGACAATCTTCCTTATATCAGGAAAAAATCCCATATCAAACAGACGGTCGGCTTCATCAATAACAAGATATCCGATATCCATCAACTTCAAACTCCCCTTTTGAACAAAATCAATAAGCCTTCCCGGTGTTCCGATTGCAATATCTACACCCTTAGCAAGAAGATCTTCCTGCTCTTTATAGCCGGCACCTCCATAAAAACAACCTGTCTTTAAATTTAAAAACCTTCCCAATTCCTTAGCATCTTTTTCTATCTGGACGGCTAACTCTCTTGTCGGAGCAATTATCAGAGCTTTTTTATTAAATTTTATTTCAGGATTGTTAAAATTCTGAAATATTGTAAGTAAAAAAGCAGCGGTCTTTCCCGTTCCTGTCTGAGACTGAACATAGACATCTTTTCCTTTAAGAGAATGAACATAAGTTTTTTCCTGTACGGGAGTACAATCGGAGAATCCGGCCTTTTTAATTCCCTCTAAAATTTTTTCTTCAAAATTAAAATCAGTGAACTTCATTGTCAGCTTTCATCAATATCCTCAAGAGAATCATTAAGGAAATCCTGGAATTTTCTTAACTTTTCTATATATTTATCATTTAAATTTTTAATTTTACTTTCATAATCATTCTGAATTTTTTTCATATTCTCTTCCAACTTCAATCTCTCTTCATCTTTCTTTTGTAATTCCAATTCCGAAGTTTTTATATCCCTAAGTAATTTCCTTTTTTCCTCTATAAACTCTCTTTCTTTCCTTTCCAACTCTTTTTTCAATTCTTCCGTTTCATCAATAATCTCATCATCAGAGATCTGAAACGGCAAATCATCAAGCTCGGGAACAACTTCATCTGCAGGTCCAGCTTCTATCATATCAAGATTATCCGTTTTGAAATCATCGTTAGTCGATGAATTGCTTCCATTTTCATCGACAGTTATATTCTCAATTAAAACATCATTTGTATCCATTTCCGTATTCGTTACCTCTTCCGCAACACTTCCGAGATCAATAATTTCATCATCATCAAGAATCTCTTTCATAGTAACATCCATCGGTATCAGATAATATGAACTATCAAAAGATTTCTGGATAATATCCGCAACATCACTCTTATCCACCGGTTTTTTCAGAAAACCGTTAGCTTTGAATTTCATCTTCATTATATTCGTGAGCATTCCTTCGGAATTATCGGAATAAACTATATAAACCTCGGCAGTCTCATTTCCGGTACATCTTTTAAGAATATCAAATACAATAAAATCATTAATATCCGGTAGATCAAGACTGAGAAATACAAGAGAAGGATCTTCGATCTCTATAATAGGTAAAATTTCAACACTCTTTGTATAGAAACCAACGCTGACTTTTGCAGGGTTGCAATAAGTATTAACAACTCTGAGCAGCTCCTTATCAATATCGGCAACAACAATTCTTTTTTTCATATAACTACATTTTATAAAAATAGATAATGTATGTAAAGCCCTAAAATATTTTCAATAAACATATCAATGTTTTTCACCTCTCAGCATTTTTACTCCATGTTCAAGAACAGGGACAATCAGACCGGTACACAAAGAGACAGCCTTAACCGAACCCGGGAAGTTAATTATTATCGTATTATCTTTAACTCCGCTGAATCCTCTTGAAAAAACAGCATTTTCAGTTTCTTTAAGTGATTCCGCTCTTAACATTTCAGATATCCCGGGTAATTCATAATCACATATCTCTTTAGTAACATCAGGAGTAATATCACGAGGTGAAATACCTGTTCCACCGGTAGTTAAAATATAATCATTTCCAAGATTCCACTCTATCTCCTTTCTGATCATTTGCCTGTCATCCGGAATAACGGAATATTTAATATCTATGGCAATCTTGCTTGCAATTAAACGTTCTATTATTTTAGGTCCGGATTTATCTTCATATTCACCTCGGAATGCTCTGTCAGATATTGTAATAACCGATATCTTTATCACTGATCGTCCCTCCTTTTAACACCCTTGCAAAGATTCCCTGCTTAGGCATAATACATTCCCCGACCGCATCTAATATCGCACAACCGGAATGACACTTTTTGCCGATCTGAGTAATCTCCATCTCTACATCATTTATTTTTATTCGATCCCCCACTCGCACGGTTTTCCAATCTATTCCTCTCGTAACAATATTCTCCCCGAAATCACCATTATTTATTTTAAACCCGTTCGATTTTTTTCTCATATAATCAATTGCTTCACCGCTTAAAAAAGAGACCTGCCTATGCCATTTCCCCGCATGAGCATCTCCGACAATTCCAAATCCCTCCTGTAACTCGATTTTCCCGACAGGTCGTTTCTGAATCCCTTTTTTTTCAGATATATTTACCGATTCAATACTGAATTTCATTTTTACTCTTCTCCTCCAATTTAATATCTAATATTACCATCTCTTTATCAACGGCCTTACACATATCATATATAGTAAGAGCTGCAATTGATACTGCAGTTAATGCTTCCATTTCAATACCTGTTTTAGCTTGACAGACAGCTTTTGCCCGAATATCTATTCCATTTTCTTTCAAATCAAATCCAACATCTATTTTGCTGATAGGAATGTTGTGGCATAGAGGGATAAGGTCCCATGTCTTTTTTGAGCCTGATATTGCTGCCACTCTTGCAACAGAGAGAACATCTCCTTTTTTCATCTCATTTTTCCTTATCAGATCAACAGTTTCCCTTTTCAAAATTATCTTTCCAGATGCGATCGCTTCACGATGAACAATCCTTTTATTGCTGACATCCACCATCTCAGCCTCACCTTTTCTGTTAATATGGGAAAAATCCATAGGGACATCCTCCTTTTTTTATATAATAATAGCACTTTTTCTCCAACAGGATAAAGATCATTCTATCACCCTCCTATTTCCCAATTTCCCTTAGTATTATTTGCGACTCCACAGCAGGGTTTTTTTAAAACAGCTTCTTTAAGGCTTTTCTCTATATCGGAAAAATCGACATCAATTTCTATATCGGAAAAGAGACAGGGTTTAAGTTTCCCGTCTGATGTAAGTCTTATTCTGTTACAGAGAGAACATTTGAGAGGTCTTTCAGCTTCATATTTTCTGTCAATGCTCGTTATATCTTCAAGAGAGTAATGGTTTATTCTCTGAAGATTAAGGCTCTTTTTTTTGCAAAATTTTTTCATACTACCGATCTCATCATCGTTGAAACCGGGTATGAGAACCATATTAAGTTTTGTATTTTTGAATCCTGCATCTATTACCGAGTCAATTCCATTAAGAACACTTTCAATCTCTCCGAGCTTGACCAATTCTCTGTATTTATCAGGATCAAGAGTGTCAAGAGAAATATTTATTCTATCTAGTCCATTCTCCTTAAGTTTTTTTGCATATTTTTTTAAAAGAGTTCCGTTGGTTGTCATTACAAGTTCTTCAACTCCCTTCACAGACCTAATTCTTTTAACAAGAGATACAATGCCTTTCCTCAACAATGGTTCTCCTCCTGTCAATCTAATCTTTTTTATCCCTATCTTCACGGCATTTTTTACAATCTCGGTTATCTCCGGATCGGAAAGAGAATTTTCCTTCTCTTTTAGTATGGTTCCGGGTGGAATACAATATGTACATCTGAGATTACATCTATCCGTAACAGATATTCTCAAATAATTTATTTCCCGGTTAAACTTGTCTAACATAAACCTCGCTCCCTGAAGGAATCCTTGAGACTCCCTTTGATATTTTCAATAATCCGTTTGCATTTTCAAGCGATCGTAAATGAGCCGAACCATGATATTCCAAAAGATCAATTGTTCCGTCCTGATTGTATTTTACCGGAGAAAAAAGGTCTCTATCATTTTTCTTTCTTGTAAACTCTTTCGTTAACACACCTTTCATTATTACAGGTTTATATTCATGTCCTTCAAGCAAATATAAAAAAGGTTTTACAATTACTTCAAAAACAACAAATGTCGATACCGGATTTCCCGGAAGTCCGAATATCCATTTGTTCATTCCCGAAGCAAACAGGGTCGGTTTCCCCGGTTTTATCGCAACTTTATGAAATCTGACATCAAAGCCTATATCCTTAAGTATTTCCGGAACATAATCAAATTCCCCCATCGAAACTCCACCCGTAATTAAAAGAACATCAGATTCCGAGAGTAAAGAAGAGATATTTTTTCTTATATTCAGCAAATCATCCCTCACTGAAACCCGCCCCTTAAGTTCAAATCCGGAATCAATCACTTGAGAGGAAACCGAATACAAATTGGAATTGTAAATATGTCCGTCTTTCAGAGGTATTCCCGGTTCAACAATCTCCGACCCGCTTGACAAGACACTTACCGATACTTTTTTATAGACATTTACATCTTTTCTTCCTACCGATGCCATAATCCCGACATGCTGAGGAGCTATTAATCTTCCTTTCCTCAACACAATATCACCTACTTTCATATCCTCTCCACGGATACAAACATTCCATCCTCTGTCTTCACCTTTAAGATACATGAAGCCGCCTCGTTCACCGGTAACCTCTACTTTAATTACTCTGTCAGCTCCTTCCGGAAGAGGAGCTCCTGTCATTATCTTTGTACACTCGCCCTTATTTTTCAATTTAAATCCGGGAAATGATCCTGCAGGAACGGTTTCAAGTATTTTAAACTTTTTTGATCTATCGGAAGAATTTATCGCATATCCGTCCATCGCCGATTTATCAAACGGCGGCATCTCTATTTCAGAATAGATATCCTCTCCGAGAATCCTTCCTGCGGAATTAAGAATTTCAACTTTTTCAAGATCATTCTCCTTTACAAAATTTTTAAGTATTTTGAATGCTTCTTCTATTAAGATCATATTTTTCACCTTTCCCCATACTTTTTTTGTTCATCTTTCAAAAACTTTAACGGATGAAACCTTAAATGTTACACAAAACTTTTTTCCTTCACATACATTTAGATCTAAAAGAGATCTTCTCGTTATCTCAACGGATATCATTATTCCGATATCAAGTACAACTTCGGCAGAAGATACTTTCCGGATCACACTTTTTACAACTCCCTTAAATGAGTTTCTTGCAGAAGACCTAAATTCCGTACCTGATAAGATAACGTCATCGGGACGGATCGCAATGTATGCTTTCTCAGACTCCTTTAAAGGAACCACTACATCAATACCATTATGAGAAAACAAATGGTCCTTTATTCTCCCTACATAAACATTCCTATATCCTATGAAATCTGCAACCATACCTGAAGCCGGATTACCATAGAGTTCATCAGGAGATCCGATCTGAACTATTTTCCCGTTAAAAATCACACCTATCCTTTCTCCGAGACTCAATGCCTCTTCAAAATCATGAGTAACATGAATGAATGTTTTACCTGTTCGTCTGTGCAACAGTCTAAAAAGATTTTGTGCCCTGCTCCTGAGATTTCTGTCGAGAGAAGATGTCGGTTCATCAAAAATATATACATCAGGAGAAATAATCATTGCTCTTGCAATCGCAACTCTCTGTTTTTCCCCTCCGGAAAGTCCTTTCACACCTCTTTTCAACAAATGTTGAACCCCAAGTTCTTCGGATATCGAATTAACTTTCTCATCTATGACACTTTTTGATTCGCCTTTCATTCTCAGTCCGTATGAGATATTTTCATAGACATTCATATGAGGAAACAGCATATACTCCTGATAAATAAAACCGGACATTTTTCCTTCCATTCCGATAATTTTTCCGGAATCCGGTTTATCAAGACCGGCAATAAACTCTATAGTCTTTGTCTTTCCTGATCCGCTGGGTCCGAGAAGAACAAAATATTCACCTTCTTTTATTGAAAAATCAAAAGAACCTAATTTAAAATCGGAATAGCTCTTTTCCAACTCTTTTATTGTTATATCCAAAGTTATTCCCTCTCCTCAAAAAATTTCAGAATAATGAATATAAAAAGACTTATTATTACCATTATAACCGTTATGGGAACTGCATATTTAAGACCGAAATTTGTAAATCTTTCATAGATCATTATCGGTGCGGTCATAGGATGATAGGCAAGTATAACAACTGCTCCGAACTCCGAAATGCCTCTTCCCCACATCATTATGGATCCGGATATTATAGATTTTTTAACCATGGGAAGAGAAACGGAATAGAAAGATTGCCAAGGTGAAGCTCCAAGACTTATTGCGGTCTTCTCATATTTAGGATCAACCATTCTGAATCCCGTCTTAACCGAATTAATAAGAAAAGGAACGGAAACAAAGAACATAGCTATTGATACGGCTGCCTCACTTCCCATTATATTCAATCCGAAAACTTTCGATATGACCGAATTTCTTCCCCAAACGGAAAGCAGAGCAATTCCGGCAGCAGTATGAGGAATTATCACCGGAATATCAATTAACCCCTCGACAACTTTTTTAAAATGGAAACTTTTCCTCGCTAACAGATATGAGAGAGGAATTCCGAATAAAAGTGCTGTTAGAGTTGCCCATAAAGATGCTCTTAAAGTAAGAAAGATTGACTTGATAACCAGTCTGTCTTCTAAAGTATCTTTAAGTATAGACCCGTCAATTCCTGAGAATATTCCTACAAATGGAAGAATAATAAAAAAAACCAGTATCAGAGCTAACGGAAAAAACAGCCTCTTATTGCTCATTTTTTTGTTTAATATATTTTAATCCGTCAGGAAGATTTTTATTCGTATCAACAACGGGCTGAATTAAAACCGGTTGTCCCGATCTTTTCATTATCATCTTTCCTTCTTTACTTAAGATAAAATTAATAAATTTAACCGCATTCTCTTTATTTAAAGAATTAAAAGGGATAGTCAATCCATATATCATAGGCATTCCGTATTTTCTTATAGTCTCTCCGGGTCTTTTTCCGATTATATCAACATAAACCCGACGATATTTTTCTGCAAATATGCTCGATCCGAGATTTATCTCATCCGGGAGTGAAATTATATTCAAACCATGTTGTTCCGCAACACTTCTATAAATAAATATATAATCCAATTCTCCCGCTTCGAGCAATGCCAACAGATCCACTTCCTTTGGTCTTATATTTTTCTGTTTTGTACTCTTTATGAATTTTTGAAACAGATCAGGGATTTTATAAAATTTTTCAGCCAATTTCATTGTTAAAATCGAACGATATCCGCATGGATCCGAGTCAGGCTCGGAATAACCGAATTCTATCCCGTTTTTCAAAAGAATATCATACCAATTTAAAGAAGAGATGATTTTCGCAAACCGACTATGTTTTGTTCCCGCTATAACCATCTCATTTCTTGTAAAATCTATACAAAAATCTGCAAACTCCGGATATAGAAGCTTTTTTATTACATCCGAATCCGCAGAAGCAACTATATCCACACTTCTCCCGAGGTCACTAACTTGTCTCGCTGCCGTCCTGCTTCCATACGCTTCTCTGATTATATCTATCTCAGGATTCTTTTTAATAAATTCCCGAGATAAATTTTTGAAAGGGATGGACAGAGATCCGGCATGAACAATTATCAATTTTGACTTTACCTTATCGGATCCGCAACCGGTAAATATCATTAAAGGAATAACAATAAGAATAATGGAAATTGCAATATTTTTTCTTTTCATAAAACAGTCCTTCCGGCAGGAAAGACAGATATTTATGCTATGCATGTTTTCTCCTTTCCAAGCACGGGAGGCAGATCCGTTTCCCGATCTACCCTGCGGGTTTTAACGCATGGCAAAAGCTGTAGCAATCAAAACTCGGAGAAAATCCGATGTTACCAAAATAAAACGAACCGGTCAACTTAATCCGGTATTATGAAATAAAAATATAAATTTACTCTTACATAAAAAACGGTCTTATTCCTATTTTAAAAATCCCGTATTTTTATACTTTATATTCTCTATTTTCTGACATTTGCTTTCGGAAAACTTAAATTCATTCTTCTCGGATTATTCATTCTCGAAAAATCTACCACGGTTTTTTTCATTCCCGTATTATAATCGGAAAAAATAATGGCGGTTAAAGAGACAACATAATCCTTTGAATTATTTGTAAAATTAAAAAGTCCCCAGATTTTTTTATTCCTAAGAGAACCGGTCTCGCTCTTGGCTGCAATTCCCTTGTCATATTTATATCCCTTTGCTTTAAATTTCTCTATTAAAAAACGAAAAACCTCGGATTTGGATATATTGTATTCTATCTTCGCACCGCAGATTCCGGAACCTGTCGTGCAATTATCACAATTGATTATTTTTGAAATATGTTCCGGAGGAATTATATCCTTCCAAATCCCTTTTAACCCGGCCACACCGGTTCGGCTCTGCTTAGTTTTCACAAATTTATTCTCTGTTAAAACTTCAGCAGATTTTTTTTCATAAAAATTCTTTCCTCCCATTAATTTATAAAGATTAAAATACTTTTTTTCCTTTGCTAAACTTAAGGCGGTTTTCCCGTTACTGTTCTTCAATTCTATTTTCGCTTTTCTTCTGATTAAAATCTTGGCAATCTCCGGTTGATCATGCTCGATTGCCATCATTAGAGGAGTCCATCCGAATTTATTGGACAGGTTAAGATCAGCCCCCTTTTTTATCAACACTTTTGCCACTTTAGGCTGATTATATCTAACAGCCATTAATAGAGGAGACCATCCGTCCGAAGTGACTTCATTCACATCGATCTTACCCCTTTTTAAAATTTCCAGAGCATTATCCTTTTGATCATATCTCAAAGCAAAGTGGAGTACGTTCCAGCCACCTTTGCTTACTCCTTCCAAAGAAACTCTCTTTCTAAGAAGCATGGATGCAGCTAACGGTTGCTCATATCTTAATGCATACATAAGAGGAGTCCATCCATATCTGGTATTATCGGAAATTGTTTTTCCGGTGCTTATTATTTTTCGTGCGATTTCCCCGAAACCGTACTCAAGAGCCATATGAAGCGGACTAAATCCATTCTTGTTTGAAATTGTAAAATCAGCCCCCTTGTCAAACAACAGATTTGCACAATCTTTCGCATTATATCTGAGAGAAAATGAAAGCGGAGTCCAACCGTTTTTATTTACTGCATTAATATCAGCACCTTTTTCTATCATTCTTTTTGCAAGTTTATTTTTATCGTAACGCAATGCATACATCAAAGGAGTCCAGTCTTCATCATCTTTTGCATTTATCCGTGCACCATGCTCTATCAGGATACTCGCTATATTTTCTTCTCTATACATTAAAGCCATCATCAAAGGAGTCCATCTGTCTTTTTTAGCTTTACTCAAGTCACACCCGCTGTTAATAAGTATTTTTAAAAGATCCTCGTCACATCCATATCTTAAAGCAAGAAAAAGAGCGTTCCATCCGTTACTTAATTCTGCATTAATATCAGCTCCCTTTTTGATAAGAGTTTTAGCTATTTCCAGTTCCTTATACTTAACCGCAAACATTAAAGCCGTCCATCCGAGATCTGACTTTATATTTATATCTGCACCTTTATCTATTAGATACTTTGCAATATCCGCATTTCCCCCTCTCAAAGCAATCATGAGAAGAGTCCACTCGTCCGAATTTCTTTTATTTATATCCTCTCCGTTTTCAAAAAATTTTTTTAACGATTCCTGATCACTATTTTTTACGGCATCAAAAATCGTAAAAGTTTCATCATATTCGGACTTGAACATTCCCCGGTATAAAATGACCAAAATTTTACCTTTTGTATTTTCTAAAAATAATTCAGGAGTATTACCGGAAATATAACCTCTCAATTTTCCATTGGTTCCAAACTTTAGTGCTTTAAAATTAGTATCAATATAGGATTTATAAGAATATTTATCAAGAGACATTTTTAATAACTGCAAAGTTATATTTCCAAAATATGTGAGGTCACCTTTTCCGGGATAAAATTTTCTGTTAATTTTATAATACTTCTTTTTATACAAAATATTTTTAATTTCAAACTGTCCGGGAATTGCTTGAAAGAGAAGATATTCATTTGTATTAACTTTTACAGTTTCTATTTTCTTTGTATCCTGTCTTTCAAATCTAATTTCAACTTGTTCACCGGATTTTATCAGTCTGTTTTTTTTATTCTTTATTGAGATCATTCCGAATATAACCGATTTGAATCTCTCGTTTTCAAATTTTTTGTTTTTTAATACTTTAATAAACGGTCCGTTATACTTTTTTTCAACCGGAAAAACCGATAAAGACATTATGATAATAAAAATAATGGAAAATATAATTGATTTTTTCAATTGTTCCCCCTACTATACTTTTTTAGATTTCAGATACTCTGTAACACAATATATTGTTGACAGCAAAATTAATACTATAAGAAAATATAAAGGTATGCAAGTAAAAAAAAGATCTTATGGAATTTTTTATCCTCTTTTATAAACAATAGCAACAACCGTCTTATCATCACCACCCATATTTATTGTCATCCCATAGGGTTTTTTTTCATCAATATTTATCTGTGCCTCTCCTGCTTTTCCGGTTAACTGCTCCCATATTGTAACAGCTTGATGAACCCCCGTGGCACCGGTCGGATGTCCCCATCCGATAAGCCCTCCGGTTGTATTAAAAGGTATTTTGCCGTCACGAGCTGTATTTCCAGCTGCAACAAAATCAGCACCCTCTCCGGGTTCTGCAAATCCGATAGCCTCGACAGCAAGAATTCCCGCAATAGTAAAACAGTCGTGAGTTTCAACCGTTCCCAGATCATCCTTTGTAATACCTGCACTTTCCAATGCTTCTTCAGCTGCTTTTTTTACCGTACTTAAGACAGTCGGATCTTCGGGAGGTTTTGTGATATCAGCTTCAACCTGACCCCACCCGATTACTTCAACAGTATCTTTTTTATCTATTCCTATTCTCTTTAATCCTTCTTCGGATACAATTGCAATTGCGGAAGCACCGTCGGAAACTTTCGAACAATCAAAAACATTAAGATTATCAACAAAAGCTTTAGGATTGGGTTCGGTCATAGCAAGTTTTTCCAGATCCTTTGTACGATTATGATACTCCTGAGCAGTCGGACACAATCTTGCATTCTCAATTGCATTTCTATACCAACGAGCAAAACCTTTTCTGGCATTGTCTCTCCCGTATTTTTCAAAATAGGAACCTGCTCTATCGCTAAATTGCCCGGGGAAAAAATAAGCATGCCCCTTCTTTCTGTCCCGATACCATCCTGCACCCGCAAGAATATCCGCTCCATAGATAGCTTTAACGGTATTTTGAACTTCAACACCCATAGAAAGAACAACTTCTGCGGTCTCCGCAAGGACAGCTCTTATTCCGGTTATCAAGGAGAGTCCGCCCGAACAACATGCACCTTCAACTCTTGTTGCAGGTTTTCCAACAAGATCTTTATCGATCATCGGAATAAACGCACCTATATGTCCCTGTTTGTTAAATCTGGCAGCTATAAAATTTCCGATAACACTTTCATCAACATTCTTTCCGCCGCCAATCTGTTTCAGTGTATTGTCTCCTGCTTCCTTTATATAATGTTCAATACCCGGACGCGGTTTTTTAGGATGAAACTCTTTCCTTCCCGTTCCAAGTGAAATTGTATTATATCCGGCTGTCATATATACTTTTCTTCTTAATTTTTTCATTATCATCCCCTAATCAATATAGTTATTTATAGGTCCATAGGCGTGAAAAAATCCAGTTAACATTACCGTGTTCACATCTTCTTCACTCTTTGCCACACCTGTTTTAACGAGGTTTTTTCCAATCTGCTTAGAACGTTTTAGATAGTTTTTTGCAAGTATAGAACCGTTACTGTCTTCTTTTAAAAACTTTTCAAAATAATTACCGATAACACTTTCTCTCTTCTTATCTCGTATGACGGTTTTCCATGCCGGAATCACTTCTGGTAGTTCTCCCAGATATGAGTTGACACTTTTTTTAAGTTTTTCTATTTCAACATAACTATCACTCTTCAAATCATAAACTCCCGAAGGTCTTCCTCTCTCATACTTAAGAAAACCGTCTTTCTGGGAACCATCCGGATTCTGTCCTCCCTTAACTCCCTTTTTTATCATCAAATCAAGAAGATCGCTATGCAGATCCTCATCTTCAAGATAAGGATTCATAACATCCATAATATACCGGCAAACATCTATGCCGACATAATCTATCAACTGAAAGATTCCCATAGGTCTTACAAGAAGATCCTGACTTACCGTGTTAACTGCAAAAATTGCAGCGGGGAATCCTAATTCGGTAGAGATATTGTTGGCTTCATTAATTCCGTGAAGAGCATCCCTCATAAAGTGACCATTCCCAATAAAACCTGCAAAATCATTTGAATTAACAATAACTTTTCTGAGATTTTTTGCATATTTCAAAGCAAAATCTTTCATTTCACTTAAAGTTTTATCCGCAAGAATCAATTCTACAAGTTTTTGTACCGCAGGCGGGTTATAAAAATGAAATCCTAAAATTCGCCCTCCGAGATCAGCTTCTTTATTAAGGTAATGTATCGGAACAGACGATGTGTTTGTAAAAAACCACGGTTTCTTTTTACTGTTCATATCTATCTGCTTAAAAATCTTAATCTTTAATTCCGGATTTTCATTAACAGCTTCAAAAATTAGATTCGAGTCATAAGCAGATTCCATTCTTGTCGTAGGTCTGACTATTTTCATCACATCGGCAATATACTGATCTATAATATCAAAATTTTCTATAAGATCATCTCTTGCCTCATAAGCTTTTCTTAAATAGACGGTTTTTTTTTCGGCAATCTTTCTTACCTGTACCCGGAGATAATCCATAATACCATTCAACCCTCTGTCGGATACATCAACCGCATTAAGGACAAAATCTCTCTCTCTGTTCTCATCCTTTAATTTAAGATCTGCCATCTCAACAGCAGTAAGAAGCAGAATCCCGCTTCCCATTTTTCCGGCAGCTCCGAGAACAGTCACGTTTTCCAGTATATCTTCATAATTCATCTATTTTTCCTCCCATTCGGGTTTTCTCTTTTCAAGAAAAGCCTTCATTCCTTCCGTCCCTTCATTACCGAAAAGCATACCGAAATTTTTTGCCTCAAGATCCGAACCCTCTCTAAATCCCATATCATATCCTTTACGTGTAACCATTTTAACAAGCGAAACGGCTTTAGGACCTCTTGAAATGATAACATCTATAATTTCTTTAACTGTTGCTATAAGTTCTTCCTGCTCCACAACCTTTTGAACAAGCCCTATTCTTAACGCTTCGTCGGCATTTACCATATCTCCGGACATAAGCAGTAAAAGTGAATTACCGAGACCTATATGGCGCGACAATCTTTGAGTTCCTGCAAATCCCGGGATAAGACCGAGACTCACCTCAGGTTGACCGAACTTTGCTTTAACGCCTGCAATTCTAATATCGCACGCCATTGCAAGTTCACAACCTCCGCCGAGAGCATATCCGTTGACAGCGGCAATAACAGGTATTGATAATGACTCTAACCTATCAAATGTTCTCTGTCCGTTGAGTGAAAATTTTTCAGCTTCATCACTTCCCATATCAACCATTTCCGCAATATCAGCTCCTGCAACAAAAGCTTTTCCGTTTCCGGTGACAATAATACCTTTAACGGTTTTTAGCCTCTCCACTTCATCAAGGACAGCATTTAATTCTGAGAATACTTTTGTATTCAGTGCATTCATTGCTTCGGGACGATTGATTGTAACTATTCCTACAGATCCCTCTATTTTAAAATCCAGATTATCATAATTCATATAAAAACCTCCTTAGATCCTGATACCCTATTTTGTTAACACAGAGCGGAAATATTGTCAATTTCAAACGATATATTTTTTCATATATTTGTACCTTATTTTCAAATGTTAATAAATTGATATTAATTAATAGAATCCCGCAGCTATATCTTTCTTGCGGCTTTCCAGGAACCGCTCAATCCCTTCCCTTTATAAGTTCCGGTCATTATACTAATCTTTCCTGTAAAAACATAATCAAACCAGTCGGAATATGTCATTGTCAGATCATCATTTGCAACCGTCCATACACCGTTATATCCTCTGCTGTCTGTAAATTTTCCGCTAAAAATTGTATCTCCTGAAAATGTTATATCCATATTTCCCGTTGTACCGTCCTCTTTTAAATAGCTGAATTCCCACGTATCCCTGATATCAATCCTACGTACGGAAACCGTGAAATTATTATATACGACAAAAGTACCTTCAAGAGCTTTTTTTGTTCCGTTAACGAGAAGCTCAACCTGAACATTTTCATCGGTGGATTTATATTTATAATCAATTTTATCAAACTCTTTGTGAATATAAGTTCCTGGTGCAGGAGTTCCCTCAATCCCCTCTGATATTTCAATTGTTATAGAATACTCGGGATTTGCAATGGCTTTACACCCTGTTATAAAAGAAACCGTAACGAAAAACAGCAGGAAATATTTTAATATGTTTTTAATATTTTTCATCATTTCTCCAAAAAAGCATTTTACATTAATCGGACGCACATTTCAACATTCGGGTTGCCATGTCGGCATTCTTAATAAAACTTTTTTTAAAGTTTTATCTTATAACCGGATCTGAAACCCGCTTCCGTTTCTGCATTAAGTAGGATTTCAGCATTCTCACCCGTACTTATCAGAAATGTTGCAATTCCCGCTTCGGATATGACTCTTTCAGGAGAAATAATATTACCACCTTCTATCTTAAGATGAATTTGTGAATCATTATCATAGACACACAGTGTATTTAGTTTATCCAAAAGTTTCACATAGACAAATAAAATATCTTTTCTGCCATGAACCGGATATCTGCCTGAGAAATCAACAGATATTTTTATTTGTGATACTTTCCCGGGAGTTCGGACTTTAAAATCGGAAACTTTCACTTTTTTTATATATCCGGTTGCTTTAAGCTCCCCTTCCTCCCGGTTAACTTTATTAAATGTAAAAGGAGGATGATTTAAATGTCTACAATTGCCGCTATCAAAAGGATGTCCTCCAAAAAAAGGAGACTCTCCTTTGAAAAAATATGGTGTATCAGGTCCATTGTCAGGAATTTTTCTTCCGATTATTTTTCCGTTAACAGATAATTCCACTTCGTCAACATTTCCAAAAACAATCACTTTTTTTTTCGAAGATCCCTTCATCCAGTAATTAGCAATATAAACTTCAGGTTTCATAGTACCGTTTGCCACTCTTCGTCCCGCATCCAACTGCGATCTGAAAAAAAAATATGTAAACTTGGGAATTCTGAATATATCAGAAGCTCCGCTTGCAGATATAGTTGGGCAACACCCCCGATTATGGTCAAACATCTCCCAAATAGCACTCCCGGATGTATGAGGATAATAGGAGCTGTATCTGTTCAACGACCATTGGAAATTCCACACCGACTGCAACAACTTTTCTTCTCCGTCACCCCTTCTCTGCCGTGTTGTACTTTTATCCCCTCCGAATTCATAATCTCCGTATTCTCTGATAAATCCCGGTTTATTACTATTATCAGGTCTTGTAAAATCCTCATGCCAATCATTGTACAGAACATCCCATATATATGTTCCATACATATCGCCGGATGTAAAACATTGATCCCCGGGATATTCCCTGTGAGCAATTTCAAATGCTTTTTTCTTCCACCAGAGAGGAAGTCTCGATTCATTTAACACTGTCTCCCATAAAACAATCGAAGGATGGTTCCTGTCCCTTCTGATCATATCCTTTATATCTTTGAATGACCTCTTTACAAATATCCTGTTTTTATTAAAATACTGCCAACCCGGGATAGGCTCTATTGCAAGGATTCCAAGTTCATCACAAGCATCAAGAACAGACGGATCCTGTGGATAATGGCCTAAACGAACTATATTAAATCCTCCGTTCTTTATCTTAACCATATCTCTATACTGTGCATTATCCGAAAGAGCATTCCCGATATAAGGATATTCCTGATGACGATTACATCCGATAAGTTTTACCCGTTTCCCGTTAAGTTCAAATCCTCTTTCCCTTGAAAACTTAATACTCCTTATTCCTATTCTTGTTTTGACGCTGTCAAAAGTTTTTCCTCTCCATTCAATTCCGGTTTCCAAAGTATATAAGAAAGGATCATCAATATTCCAAAGATGTGGATTTGCAACAAAAATCCTTCCTATTTCAATTTTTGTCTCATTCGGAGAAATTTTTATCACCGAAGTCTCCCCTGAAATATACTTACCTTTATTATCACGAATAGTCTGTATTAATCGCAGATCAAATGAATTTTTTCCGCTGTTTTTTATTGTTGTTTTTATCCTTACAACAGCCATCTTTACCGATACTTCAGGAAAACTGACAAAAACACCTCCGGCAGCAGGTAAATCGCAAGAGACCGGATCCGGGATATAAACCTCATTTTTTTTTATTAAATAAACATCTCTGTAAATACCGCTGTAATAGTTGAAATCAAGGCTTCCCGAAGGTTTACCGGGTGGAATAAGAGAATTATCACTATTGTCGGCTCTTACAATGATTTCATTTGATTTTCCGAACTTCAGAAAAGGATTCAGCAAGATCTCAAAAGGAGTATAACCTCCCGAATGATGAAAAGCATATTTCTTATTTATCCATACATCGGCAGATTGCATCACGCCTTTAAAATGCAAAAATATATTTAACTGCTTCTCCTTTTGCGAAATAAAAAATGATTTTTTATAATATGATATTCCCTGCCATGGTTTTAGAACGACAAGAGGTTCAATATATGCACAATGGGGTAAATTTACCGTTTGCCACTTTTTCTGTTTTAATATCTTCCATTCTTTTCTAAATATTTCCGTTGGAATTTTATCTTCGCCGTCACTATCTTCACTCTCAATATTGAACTGGGTTTCCCAACTTTTTCCCGTCTGAACAGTCTTCTTTTTTACATAATTTCTCATATGACTATCAATTCGAACAAAGCTCCAGTTGTCTGAGAAAAGCTCTTTGGAATAAACCTGATGTGGAGAAATCAATCCCGGCAGAAGTAAAAAAAATAGAGAAAAAGGAATTTTTTTACATTTTTTCATCTACTAAATCTATCAATAAAAGGCAGATAATTCAAATAATTAAAACATTTTATTTTTACTTATACTAAATTGACAGTTATGTAATATTTATGATAAAAGTTTATTTTAATTATCATATTTCATTTTAGGAAAGAATCAATGAAAAAAATCGTCGGGTCAATATTATTAGTTTTCACTTTACAGTTGCATACACCAATATTTGCAGATAAAGAATATGACAAATATTTTATCTATTTCAAAGATGCAATCAGCAATTTTCATTTGAAAAACCATTCTTCAGCCGAAGGGATCAATGCATCGAAAAAAAAAATAAAGCAAAAGAAAGTAGGGAAAGCAATACTTGTTAACTGGAGTTTTATTCTTGCAGATTCTATAAGCTACTGGTCAAAATATACAAAATGGCTTGAAGACTGGCAATTCACACTTACTTGGAAGGATCAGAAGAGGAGATTCTTTACAACCGAAGCGATAAAATTCGACTCAAATCCTTTTATGACAAACTGGACACACGGGATATCCGGAGCCGGTTTTTTCAATATTGCAAGATATTACAGATTAAACATTTTCGAATCCGTTCTTTTTAGTTTATCCTCATCCCTCTCCTGGGAATATTTAACGGAATGGCGTGAAGTCATCTCTATTAATGATATATTTTTCAGCGGGATCGCAGGTCTGCATATCGGAGAACCGATATTTCAGACGGCAAAATATCTTCTGTCCGGAAAAGGTTTGAGTAACAAAATATTCGGATATCTTCTAAATCCCGTATTTGCCATTAACGATCTTATCGGCAGTAAAAAATGGAGAGAAAATTTTAAAGAAGAATATTACGGAACTCCTAATAATTATTTTAATATCGGATATAAAAGTAACAGTTTTTCAAATAGTGAAACGGACAATCTCCGGATGACTAACATTAGAATGGAGACAATATTCATCAATATCCCGAACTTTAACAAAAATTCTACAGAAAAATTTTCCGGAAGACTGAAGAACACTTTTTTTTCAAGAATATCCTTCGATATTTCCTTTACCTCAAGGCATATCGAAGAATACAGTTTCGAGACTGAAGCAGTGATCTCGGGATTTGCAAAAAAACAGTTTATCCGAAACCCGAATAACAGATTGAAAGGGTTCAAATATTATTTCGGACTATCAACCGCTTTTGAATTATATAAGAAAAGATCCATTGTAGAATATGACAAAGGTGAATTCCATTATGATTTCACAAAAAAAGAGAGCCCTCCGCAGCCCACACAATTCACAGATAAATTAGCTATAATTGATCTTTTAGGTCCTGCATTTAATTTTTCACAATACTACGGAAATTTTCGCATCAACCTTCTTTTAAATGCATACTTTAACTTTTCTCTGGTTAATTCATTAGCTCTTAACGAATATTCAAAATACAATGATCTTTCGGAACCATACAAAAAAACAACATTAACACATTACGGATATTATTATGCATTCGGTTATTCATTGAGAGGGGGTTTAGCCCTCTCTTTTGGAAATCTAAAACTTTCCGGTTTAATAAAACACCAAAAATTCGCTTCAATTCAATCTCTTGACAGATTTCAAAATGAAATAGAGGATGATGCCAAAGTTAAAGATGAGAGGACAATTAACAGGGTCGAATTGGAATTCAGAATCCCAAAGAGTAAAATCTTTTTAGTTGCAACGGTTGAAAATATCTTCAGAAAGGGTGAATTTAAAGAGATCATAGAAAAAAAGAATGAACACAGAATTTATACTAAAATAAAATTCTCTTTTTAAAATTTACGATATCATTTAAGAAAACGACCTGTTTCCAGAATAATATATTTTATTAATATTTCAATATTTTTTTTATCCTCTTCTATAAACTTTGCTGTTTTTTTTATTAAAAGACTACTTCTGGTAAGGTAAATATATAGTTTTTTCCCGATCAATTCGCCATCACCTTTTTTGAAAAAAAGAGGGTAAAATGAAATTCCCTTTGCAATCCTTATTTCTCCCGAATTAAATCCATATTTTAACAGGATCTCTTTTCCCTTTTCGCTATGAAAAAAATAATTTAACAATTCGAGCATACCGGATTCTTCATTCCATAAAAGATCAGGATCAACATCTCTGCAAAAAAGTGAAGATAAACGTAAAAACAGTTTGTCTTTAAAAAATATAATCCTTTTCTTAAACTTGCTAAAACTTTTCACCCTGCTTCTCACAGGATCTATAAAAGTAATATTCAATCCGATCCTGTTTATAAGAAAATCACTCTCCGTAGCAGACAAAACCAGTATATTTTTTCCGCTTTTTACCGAACCGAAAGCAGAATTTCCCAAGTCTCTTACGGCATAGATTCTACCTTCACCAGCCATCTCTTCCACTTCTCTAAAACTAAGACTATTTCTTATCCCAAATCGCTTAAAAGGGTAAAAAGAATCTATAACAGATCTATCACCGGTCTCTCTAAAATGAAAAAAAATAAGCTTTTTTATTCTCTCCTTCCTACTATTACTAACCGAAGAATAATTCTTTGCGATATATAAATATAATTTTTTAACCTCAGGTAAAATTATATCCGGATTAAAAAAAGAATTTCCGTTTTTTATTTCAATAACCGCATAAAATATATAGCCTTTGTAGGGAGGAAATATCTTCTTTTCCGTAACAAGTCCGTTATTTAAAAACCAAATTTTACACATTTCATCATTAGTCGGAATCCCGCATATTCCATTAATACTGTTTTCACTTTTTTTTATTCTCAATGACACAAGTGTCCCCGGAATCGACTTCTCCCCACCTAACTTCTTCCCGTTAAGATAGACAGCAATTGCCACCCATCTGCAGTATTCTTTAAGAAGAGATATCTCCTCTTTATAATTTTTGCTTATTCTTTCTATTACAATCTTTGTTCCGGTTGATATTTCCGTTTTATTTTCGATAGAAACATCATCTTTATCTATGTTTATCCTTACCCTTCCGTTTGAATCCGAATTTTCAATTATTATCTTTTCATAATCGGGGGCAAAAACTGCAATCAGACCAAGTCCGTAACCAACCTTCAATTCGGAAATTGCAGCAATTTTTTTTTCAACCGAGACAGAATTATCTACCGCATCCGAAAGATTCTTCAGAGATCTCATTCCTATCCCCATTCCATTATCCTCAATCTCAAATCTTCTTTTCGAAATAGTAAGTGAGACGGATGTAGCTCCCCTGTTAACGGATGTTCTTAAAAGTTCAACCGGATAAAGCAACGGTGATCTTAAAGTATACTTTGCACTCTTTTTTAAATATGAACGGAGATCAAATGAAAAAAGTTCCATATCCTCTTTCAACTATATGCCCTCCTCAAGAATTATTCGGATTGATATCCTTTCTAACGAATCCGGATCATTAACGAAAAATGCAGAGTTATTTACAATTTTTCCAATTAATCTGAAAACAGAAAGATAGCTGTTCTCCTCATAAGAGAAAAAAATATCTTTTAATTCCACACTTTTCGGATTTATTGCAATAAACTTTTTCGGTAACTTAAACCGATCGAAAAATGATTTTTTTTCAATTCCCGTAAGATCAATATCAATCATAGATTGTCCGGACAACTCCGGAGCATATAGACAGACTACTCCTGAATTTCCAACCTTTTTCAGGATCTTATTGATTTTTGAAAGAAAAACAGAAACATTTTTTCCCATGCTCCCTATATCAGTTTTAATTCCGATATCATAAATCATGTCCAGATCAATTACGCCCGGGATAATTTCTATCACCGGCTCAAATATTTTATCATTCGAATCCAGAATATGATTTTTTGAGTTGATCAGTTCCCGCACAAATGGATTATCCTTTCTGCCTGTAAATAATTGATGATTATTTGCAAGTTTTATCAGCTCTCTTATCGAAAGCTGTCCTCCCTGAAGAGTTGTAATGATCTTTCTCTCGGAAAGTTTCAACTCTTTTCCCCACAGATCGGGATTGAGTAGAAAACTTCTTGCAATACCTGCAATATCCTGTTTCACTTGAGCTCTGTTCCTGTA
>Ga0256845_1000138_pt1 | contig 64845 bp, 71 predicted proteins | sample RiftiametaG_FD_189101 | JGI IMG/M metagenome (GOLD analysis project Ga0256845, IMG submission 189101) | Tube worm associated microbial communities from hydrothermal vent at the East Pacific Rise, Pacific Ocean - Riftia | ecosystem: Host-associated > Annelida > Integument > Unclassified ...
CAATAACCAAAATGGTGTATTTCTAAATCGGGGTTAACCCTTACTAAATGCCGTAAGTTCACTATTTCACAACTCCTACTGCATAAGTCGGGTTAAAATTAACAACTCTTTACTACAACTTACTTTTTACAATTTTTTATTATTTTAAAATATCTACATTTATTTGTATTATTGTTATCTCATAAATTTAAAATACATTAAGATAATAGATATTAATTATACCCTTTTGAGTGAATAGTACTTAAAAACACTTACAACTTTCACTTTAAGGTTTTATTAATCAAACAAATAACAATAATGCAACAAGTTAACAACTTCTTATTACTGATTGACAGTTATATAGGTGGCTCATCGTGGTTTGTGTATGCCCTTTTGGGAACAGGTGTGTTTTTTACAATTTATTTAAAATTTCCACAGATACGTTTTTTTAAACATGCCGTAAGGATAGTAAGTGGCAAATACGACAAGAAAGAAGATGCAGGCGACACCTCACACTTTCAAGCATTATCAACAGCATTAAGCGGCACTGTAGGAACAGGAAACATTGCAGGAGTTGCTCTTGCTATTCATCTTGGCGGACCGGCTGCCTTGTTTTGGATGCTTATTACAGCAATGTTAGGTATGACAACAAAATTTGTAGAAGTAACCTTATCGCATAAATATCGTGAATTTGCTGAAGACGGAACTGTTTCGGGAGGTCCTATGTATTACATGAAAAACCGTCTTAATATGAAATGGCTTGCCGTAATATTCGCAATTGCTACCGTAATAAGCTCTTTCGGGTCGGGTAACCTGCCTCAGATTAACAGCATTGCAAATGCCATTAATTCAACATTCGGCTTATCAAACATGCTTACAGGCGGAATATTAGCTGTGCTTTTGGCTTTTGTTATTATAGGAGGAATCAAACGTATTGCCAAAGTAACATCTACTCTCGTGCCAGCCATGGCTTTAATTTATTTAATTGGTGCATTTGCCGTTATTATTACCAATTACGAAAATATTATACCATCGTTTATTTCAATATTTGCCGATGCCTTTACGGGAACAGCAGCTACAGGTGGTTTTTTAGGAGCTACCATTGCCTTTGCTTTTAACAGAGGTGTAAATCGCGGATTATATTCAAACGAAGCAGGACAAGGTTCGGCACCTATCGCTCACGCAGCAGCAAAAGCTCACGAACCTGTTTCCGAAGGTATGGTTGCTATTTTAGAACCATTTATCGATACTATTGTAATCTGTTTTATTACAGGATTAGTGCTTTTATCGTCAGGTGTATGGAACGAAAAACACGAGAATGTATTTGAGATGACTGATATGGTTGTGCTTGCTCAACATTATAACGAAAACAATAAAGAAGACCTTGTAAAACTTAAAAACTTTTATGCAGGAAAAGAAAATTTACAATTAATGAATGGTAATTTACCTGTTGAAAACGGAAAATCACTACCAACAATACTATTCTTCATGCTCGTTCAATAGCCGAAAATATTACTGTATTATCTAACAATAAACCTTATACGGGAGCAATAAAAATTGTAAACGGAAATGTAAAAAACACTACCGACGGAGAAAGTGTTGAATTTAAAGGTATATCACTATTACATAGTGCACCAATGACAGCAGTGGCATTTACACGAAGTTTTTTCGGACACTGGGGACAATATATTGTTTCAATAGGATTATTATTATTTGCCTTTTCCACGGTTATATCATGGTCGTATTACGGCAGTAGAGCTATGGTGTTCTTATTTGGTGCAAAATCAATAATCTACTACCGTATATTATATGTTATAGGATTCTTTTTTGCATCATTTATGGATACAACCATCGTATGGACATTTGCAGGAATTACTATTGCCCTGATGACTCTACCAAACCTTTTCGGAATATTAATGCTTCGCAAAGAGATGAAACAAACCGTAAAAGATTATTGGCAAGATTTTAAAAAAGAACATCCTAATTTTAATTAATTATTAATGAGATATATAGCTGTATTTTTTTCATTTATATTGATTATTCCCGTAAAAATCTACCAATGGTTTATAAGCCCTTGGCTACCGAACTCTTGCCGCTATAATCCTACTTGCTCAACATATGCTGTTGATGCTTTAAAAATTCACGGTCCCATAAAAGGACTGTTTTTAGCTATACGCCGAGTATTCAGTTGTCACGGACACGGAGGCTGGGGATACGACCCTGTGCCTCCAAAAGATAAATTTACTTGGAAAAAACCCGATGCCCAAAAATATCACCCTTTTGAATAACACAAAATTATATGTCAATAAAAAAGCATCTAACCATTTTTTGGTTAGATGCCTAAATATCTAAAATTTACTGAATAATAAATCTGTAGATTTATTATTCAGTCTTTACTTTCTCTTCTTTTGCTTCTTCCTTACTTGAATCTTTCTCTTCCTCATCAAGAATATCAAGCATATTTAACTTTTGAAGAATATTATACCACTGAATTACTTTTTTAATATCAGAAACATACACTCTGTCTTTATCATAATCGGGCATTACCTCTTCAAAATACTTTTTCAATTCTTCACTGCTCGATTTATGACTTATTGCTTGTGCTCCCGACTCTTTATCCCTGATATTTTTCAACACCTCTGCCAATGGCTTATCTTCTCCGTCTTCGGTATATATTGCTATATCCTCCAATGCACTAACCTTTGCCGTAGCATAAGCAGGCATTCTTTTACCTGTTTCAAGATTCTCAACTATTATTCCGTTTTTTGTGTTCGATACCAGTTTACAAAGTCCCGGTTGTCCTGAAATTGCAAGAATATCCTTTAACATATTTTTATCTTTTTTTTTAATTAGCACGCAAATATAACATTCTGATTAATAAAATTACCACACATTAATATTTTCTTTATATGTTTTAGATTATTTTTACATACAATATTTATGCCTTTTATAATATAGATTGATAATACAAACAAACAGTTGCGTAAAAAAACTATGAAAAACCCCTCTCCTTTTTTAATGTTTCATATGCTTCATTTATTCTCTGAAATTTTTCTTTTGCTGCTTTTTGCACATCTTCTCCCAAGTAGGCTACCTTATCGGGATGATATTCAACAGCCATTTTGCGATAAGCCTTTTTAATGTCATCAACAGATGCTTGTTTGGTTAAACCGAGAATCTTATATGCCGAATCGGTTTCTTTATAAAACATTGATTTAATGGAATTAAAAGCCGAATTACTTATTCCCATCCGGCGGGAAATATTTTCAATTAAATCAACTTCTACTTTTAATAACTCACCGTCTGACTGAGCTATTCCGAAAAGATAATGAAGAAATTGCAATTTTGAAGAATGGTCGAGATGCATACCTACTTGGCGAGCTACATCATCAACAGGTATATTTTGTTTTAACACATCACGCAACATTCGTATGGCATCAGCAGCCGTATCTTTACCAAATTGTTGCAAGAAAAACTTTTTTACATAATCAAGTTCTCCTTTTTTAACTACACCATCAGCTTTTAAAACCGCTGCCGTTAAAACTACTAAACTTACTACAAAATCGCCTTTTGTTGTAGTTCTTTTACTGCCTGCATATTCTGTTGTATCTGATTTCTCAATGGCACTGCCAACCAAAAAACCTATAATTCCGCCAATAGGTCCTAAAAATGCCCAACCAAGGCCTCCGGCTATCCATTTACCTAATCCCATTTTATCTGTTTTTTATTTCGCTGAGTTTATAATAAATATCCACTACTTGCTTAGTTACACTTGCCAATCCGTAATTCTCTATTACATAATCGGCATATTTCAAACGTTCATCATCTTGCATCTGATTTTTTATTCGCTGCATCACATCTTGTTCCGTTGCACCGTCTCTTTTTATAACTCTGCTAATCTTAATATCTAACGGAGCTGTAACAACTATTATTTTATCACAATCTTTATAAGCACTACTTTCTATCAATATTGCAGCCTCTTTTATTACCATAAAAGTTTTTTGATTGGATACCCACTGTAAAAAATCTTTTCGCACAACAGGATGAACAAGATTATCAATCCATATTTTTAAGTCGGTATTATTAAATATTTTATCGGCTATCAGTTTTTTGTTTAGCGACTTATTTACAAAAACATCTTTTCCGAATTTTTTTATTAAATTTTCTTTTATAAACTTATCGGATATCATAAGTTCTTTGGCTCTTATATCTGAATTGTAAACAGGAATGTTTAATTTCTGAAATTCATTTGCCACATATGTTTTACCTGCTCCTATTCCTCCTGTCAGCCCAACAATTATCATGGTTTTTTATTTAAAATAAACTCTACATTTTCAGGATAATAAGTAACATTTTTCACATTATACGGTGCAAATGTTAATTTTACGGGTAACTTTTGTCCCAAAAGTTTTTTAATGTCGTTATAATCAACTTCCAAAATAAAATCTTTGCTTCGCATTTTTTTATAATTATTCAACGACAACATACAAGATACTTTTATAATTCGCGGAAAAGTAATAAGCTCAAGTGTATCGGGCACATTAACAGGGCGAATTATCACATCAAAATTTTCTTGTGTGAATTTTGAAACAGGCAGATTTATAATAACCTTATGCTTCGAAAATTTCACATTTTCAATACTTTGTAATGCAATATTTCTTTTTAACGGCTTATACAACTTTTTAAATCTGTGAAACTTTGTATAAACAGCAGTTAGTGTGTCAAGAATAATATCAGCTCCTGTAACTTCTATTGAATCGGGTAAAAATGTTATATTGCCATCCAACATGCACTCCTTGTCAAAATCCAGTTCTACATTTGGTTTTACAGCTACCTTTTTTGTTATAATATCAGCAAACTTTAAGGTTATTACATCGGGCAAAATATCAATAATATTAACATCATCAGAAAGTTGTTTATTGATAGCTTCGCGTATATAACGTGTTTGTAATACTAATTGAGAGCCACCTTTTTTATTAATATCTTTACCAAATTCATCTACATTTATTACTACAGGAAAAATTGCAGGATTCAATTTATATCGCAGAAGAGTATATCCGTATGCACTGACATTAAGATTTAAATACTCAGGCGGCTTATTAACCAGAAACTTATTTTTGGGAAGATGTGCGTATCTGACAGGATAATGAATTGTAGAAGAATAATCGTCGTTCAGCTTATTTAAAAACCAAAAAACCGTTGATATGGCAACAAAAACAAGATATACTAAGATTTTATGGTCAATGCGTTTTGCGATTTTATTAATAATAAAATCTTTTATTTTTATTATTACATTTGGCTTTACCATAATAAAAACTCAGTATAAATTCAATCAAAAAATTAAGGCTGTCTCAAAAGAGTTTTTTCTTCTAAGACAACCTCAACTGTCATAATTTTATTTTGTTTGTCCGGCATTAATATCGGTATTATCTTTTACCAATCCTGCTTTATCTACTTTAATTCTTACTCCGTCTGATATTTCAAGCAATACGGTAGTATCTTTAACTTCTACTACTTTGCCATAGATGCCGCCTACTGTTAATACTTTATCTCCTTTTTTTATTCCTTCTCTAAAAACACGCACCTCTTTTTGTTTCTTCATTTGAGGACGTATCATAAAAAAATAAAATACTGCAATAACTAAAACTAAAGGCAACAATGAGCCTAACGGATTTGCATCTGCACCATTTCCTTGCGGTTGCATCAAAAAAATTGTTAATAAATTCATATTCTTATCTTTTTTGTTAATTATATATTATTTCAAAGTTATAATAAGCTGTTATACAATCAAAAAGTAATTTTGTTTTATTTAGGTATAACTATTTCAGATGTTATCTGTAATTTTGTTTTGCTTGGTTGACAATTACTCCAAACGGTAACAGTTTTATATTGTTTTCCCGTCCTGTTACTTGAATCAAAAATAACCTCTACCTCACCGCTTTTACCCGGCTCAATAGGTTTACTCGAATATTTAGGCACAGTACATCCACACGATGTAGAAACTTCTTTAATTATTAAATCCTTATTGCCTGTATTTTTAAACTTAAATGTATAAGAAACTTTTTCTCCCTGTAATATCAACCCGAAATCGTGAGTTGTTGTTTCAAATTTTATTACAGGCATATTTTCATCAGAATAACTCTCATCCGATGCCGTAACAGGATTACTTATTATATCAGAAGTGATTTTTTTATTAGTATTATTACTTGAACAACTAAAAAAAACTACCACAAACATTAATAAAAATAATCTTAACTTTACCATGATTTATCTGTTTTTTATTAATCAATAATTTAATTTATTCCTTTAATCCTCTACCGGCTTTTTGCACTTTCCCTTCTTTTTTCAGTTGATTAATAATTTTATCCAACACTCCGTTTACAAAAGCATTACTTCTACCGGTACTGTAATATTTTACCAATTCAATATACTCATTAAAACTTACCTTAACGGGAATACTCGGGAATTGTGTTATTTCAACAATAGCCATCTCTATAACCAACAAATCTAAATTTGCTATTCGGTCAATATCCCAATTTACAATATGTTCTTGTATAATTTGCGAATTTTCTTGATGATTTAAAATAACCATCCTGAAAAGTTTTGTCACAAACTCTTTATCTTCATCATTTTTAAACAACTGAAACAAGTTAACATCAATAGCTGTTTTCTTTGTTTTTTGAATAGTTTTAATATTCATACTTAAAACAAACTCTATATCATCATTCCAATAAATAGATTTTTCTTCAAGTATTTGATAGAGCAAATCATTGTTTACAAGATATTCCGAAAAGAATGTAATAACAAACTGTTTGTCGTGCTCAAAAGAATCATCGTCAATATTCATATATTTTTGATACGAATCCGACTCTATCATCATATTATACACTCGCTTAATCAACTCGGGATTATCAACCCAACTCAATTTTTTCTCATCGATATACTTATAAAGTCGATTTGAACTTATTAACTGATTAATAACCCTGTTGTTTATAAATTTTAAATTCGGATTAAGGTCTTCTCGGGTAGGTATCCGTTTTTTCTTTGCAGTTTCAATTTTCTGCTCTGCAAATTCTTTTACATCTATTAAAAGCATAAAAAACAAATGATACAAATCATATGATTTTTCAATACTTTTAAACAATTCTTTCTCGTAACGAGCCAATCCCTCTTCGTTACTGTTAAAGTAAGCATAAAGTATATGCAAAACTTTAATTCTTAATAATCGTCTGCTAATCATCTAAATAATATAAAGAGCCTTGTTTTATTTATTCGGCTGCAAAATTAAGTTTTTTTTATTATACATCGACTCTATTATAACTTTTATTTAAAAAAAATAAAAAAAATCAGAAAAAGAGTTTGATTTTAGAAGATTATTATATTTTTGTTGTCAAAGTTTAAATCTATAACGATAAATTGATGATGGAAGGATTTGAAAAGAAAGAAAACGGAAAAGAAAGAGAAGAGATTTATTCAAAATCTGTAAGAGCAGGCAAACGCACGTATTTTTTTGATGTGAAAGCCACTAAACGTAACGATTATTATTTAACTATTACTGAAAGTAAAAAACGTTACGACCAAGATGGTAAGTTTCATTTTGAGAAACATAAGTTATTTCTTTACAAAGAAGATTTTGAAAAATTTGTTGAAAATCTTAACGATGTGGTTTCTTTTATAAAAGAAAACCAACCGGAAATTACCGATGATGTTGAAAGCAACAAATTTACAAATGTTGAGTTTGAAGATTTACATAAAGATGAATAAAATCTTGTTTATCTTAAATTCAACAGATTGTCCTACAAACTAAATTTAGTAGGATTTGCCTAAAACAATTAAGCTGCAAAAAATCACACAAATCTCGGTGTGAGTATTAATTTTATAATATATCTTTATATTACTAAAATTATATGTTTTAAAAACAACTCACACCGAGATTATTAAAGTTAAGCTATCTGAAAAGTTGCCAACTTAAGCAAAATAAGAAATTCTTAGTAAATGGTAATATGTTTTCAAAAAATTACCACAGGTTTTGCTTTCGCAATGATTATTTTTCATTTTTTAGACAATCCCATTAAAATATTTGTAAAATAAAAATATATTTTACTAAATCATGCCGGTATATCAACTCCCGAAAGAACCTATTTTTCCGCATCCTTGCGAAGCTGTTCACGACGGATTACTTGCTATTGGCGGCGACTTATCACCCGAAAGACTTATTGCTGCTTACTCTACCGGCATATTTCCATGGTTTAGCAACAACGACCCAATTTTGTGGTGGTCGCCCGACCCGCGAATGATTCTCATTCCCGATAAGTTCAAAGTATCAAAATCGCTGAAACAAACACTAAAAAAAGATAATTTTAAAATCAGAGTTGATTTTGCTTTTGAAGAAGTTATAGACAGTTGCAGTAAAGTCCCACGTAAAGAGCAAAACGGAACTTGGATAACCGATGACATGAAAAATGCTTATATAAAAATGCATAAATTAGGCTTAGCACATTCCTTTGAAACATGGGAAGGCAATAAACTTGTAGGCGGACTTTACGGAATTTCTCTGGGAAAGGCTTTTTTTGGCGAAAGTATGTTTCATAAACGAACCGATGCCAGCAAAGTAGCATTTTTTTATCTGTCTGAATTTGCCAAAAAAAATAATTTTTTATTTATTGATTGTCAACTACCCACCACCCATCTTGCAAGTCTCGGTGCAAACGAAATATCACGCGATGATTTTCTTGATTTACTTGCCGATGCTATGGAACACCCCACATACAAAAATAAATGGACTTTAACATAATTTATCTTTTCTGATTTATAACACATTTTTTTTATTGTAAAATATATTTTTCGAATTACTTTTGTGTGCGATTTGCATTTCATTGCGATTTGTAATATTTTATTGTTAACCTTTTATTAAAAAAAACATGACTACAAAAAACACTTTATTACTGTTTCTGTCATTAGCCCTTTTATCGTTATCGGGGTGTAACAATCAACAGAACAAAAAACAACAATCAAACGACATTTCGGGAGATTTAATAATCTTTCATGCAGGAAGTTTATCAGTTCCTTTCAAACAAGTAGCAGCGGAATTTAAAAAAGAGCATCCCAACGTAAATATTCTGCCCGAAAGTGCAGGAAGCGTAAAATGTGCCCGCAAAATTGTTGACCTTAATCGTCCTTGCGATATTATGGCAAGTGCTGACTATACAGTAATTGACAATATGCTTATTCCCGACTACGCATCGTGGAATATTAAATTTGCAAGCAACGAAATGTGTATTGTTTATTCAGAAAAATCAAAACATGCCGAAGAAATAAATAAAGATAATTGGTATGATATTTTACTAAAAGACGATGTTATATATGGTCGTTCAAACCCTAACCTTGATCCTTGCGGATACAGAGCGATAATTGTAAGCAAACTTGCCGAATTGTATTATTCAAAACCTGAACTTGCCGATAAAATATTGTCGAAAGATAATTTATATATCAGACCAAAAGAAGTTGACTTGCTTGCATTGCTCGAAGCAGGTACTATTGATTATATTTTCTTATATCGCTCAGTTGCTCAACAACATAATTTAAAATATTTGATATTACCCGATGAAATAAATCTTAAATCACCCGAATTTGCCGATTTTTACAAAAAAGCATCGGTTGATATTGCAGGAAAAACACCCGACAGTAAAGTTACAAAGCACGGCGAACCAATGGTTTACGGTATTACAATACCTAAATCGTCGCCCAACCCCAAAGCTGCAATGGCTTTTGTTAAGTTTTTATTGTCAAAAGACAAAGGAATGGCTATCATGAATAAAAACGGTCAACCATCGGTTATTCCTTCAAAAACTTCATCGTATGACAATTTACCCGATGAACTTAAACAATTTGCAACAAAATAAATAACTAACCTACAATTTTAACACTATAAGAAAAATGAGGATATTTTTTACATTTTTATTACTAAGCATTATTTACAGTGCTTCGGCTCAATTTTACATTGACGGACAAATTCGTCCTCGTTACGAATTTAGAGACGGATACCGTAAATTTAGAGATTCAACATCAACTCCTGCAAATGTTATTTCACAACGCAGCCGAATATGTTTTGGTTACAAACATGACAGTCTTGAATTTAAAGTATCTTTTCAAGACGTGCACGCTTGGGGAGATATGGTTCCAAAAAAAATAAAATCCGGATATATAGGATTACACGAAGGATGGGTTAAATTCAAATTTAAGCATAATATCTACTTTCAAATTGGTAAACAAGAAGTTTTTTACGACAACAAAAGACTGATGACAAATGCCAATTGGAATCAGATAGGTTTTACTCACGATGCTATGAGATTGGGTTACAAATCGAAAAAATTTGAAATAGAAACCGTATTTGCCAAAAATCAAACATCGGCATATTTTGGAAATATTTATATTCCCGAAATACCAATGTATAAAATGCTAAATACCTTGTGGACATCGTATAAATTCGGCAAAAAAAACAAAGTGTCTTTTCTTGCTCTTAGCGATTTAAGACAAAAGAACGATACTGTAAATACCGACTATGTGCGATTTACATTAGGACCTATTTTAAATATGAATTTTAAAAATATAGGTTTTGATTTTAGAGCATTTTATCAAGGCGGAAAATTACAAAGCGGTCAAGATGTATCGGCTTATTATCTGAATTCTGATATTAAAATTCCGATAAATAAAATAAAAGCAACAGTTGGTTTTGAGTTAATGTCGGGGACAGATGCCACAGACACAACAAATACCACAAGCAATGCTTTTGATATTATGTACGGAACACGTCATAAATACAACGGTCAGATGGATTATTTTTCGACTCCGTCAACCACAAAAGGTTCCGGTTTGATTGATATTTATGCAACTGTAAACTATCCTGTTTCTAAAAAAATGTCGGTAGGAGGACAGTGGCATTATTTCAGTCTGCAAAACAACTATGTTGATGCAAGCGGCAAAACTGTCTCAAAATATTTAGGCAACGAATTTGATTTTACGACAAAAATAAAATTCAATAAAATTGTAAGTCTGAATTTGGCATATTGTATGATGTTCGGCTCTGAAACAACAGAGTTATTCAAAGGTGGTGACAAAGATTTATTTAACTCATACGGTTATGCAATGCTCACTATCAAACCAAGATTGTTTGAATCAAAATAATCTTTTAAAAAAAGTAACTATATAAAGTACTTTCATATTTAAACCTACAAAAAAAGCTGTCTTTTCAGACAGCTTTTTTATATCATAATAAAACATATTACTTACGAATATTTGCTTGAGCAGCAGCTAAACGTGCAATAGGCACACGGAACGGAGAGCAAGAAACATAATCCATTCCTACACCGTTACAAAACTCAACTGATGAAGGTTCTCCACCATGCTCACCACAGATACCTACTTTTAAATCGGCACGAGCATCTCTACCTTTTTTAGTTCCCATTTCAACCAACTGACCTACACCTGTTTGGTCAAGAACTTGGAAAGGATCGTTTTTCAAGATACCTTTTTCGATGTAAATAGGTAAGAATTTACCTGCATCATCACGAGAGTAACCGAATGTCATTTGAGTAAGGTCATTTGTTCCGAAAGAGAAAAACTCTGCTTTTTTAGCAATTTCATCGGCAGTTAAAGCTGCACGAGGAATTTCAATCATAGTTCCTACCATATAATCAACTTCAACACCTTTTTCTTTCATCACCTCAGTTGCAACTCTGCGGATAATCTCCTCTTGCATTTCAAATTCTTTAACTGTTCCAATCAAAGGAACCATAATTTCAGGCTTAGGATTCAATCCTTTAGCTTTTAAGTTACAAGCAGCTTCAATAATTGCACGAGCTTGCATCTCGGTAATTTCAGGATAAGTATTACCCAAACGACAACCTCTATGACCTAACATGGGGTTAAATTCGTGTAAAGATTCAACTTTTTCTTTAACTATTTTAACATCAACGCCCAGCTTTTCAGCCATTTCTTGTTGAGCTTCGGGTTCGTTTGGTGTAAATTCGTGCAATGGAGGGTCAAGTAAGCGAATAGTAACTCCAAAACCGTCCATAGCTTCAAGAATACCTTCGAAATCACCACGCTGAATAGGTAATAATTTATCCAAAGCCTTTTGACGACCGGCTAAATCATCGGCAAGAATCATTTCACGAACAGCCCAGATACGCTCTCCTTCAAAGAACATATGCTCTGTACGACAAAGTCCGATACCTTTTGCTCCAAAATCGCGAGCTACCTGAGCATCGTGAGGAGTATCAGCATTTGTACGAACATACATTCTTGTATATTTATCAGCTAAATCCATTATTTTACCAAAGTTACCCGAAAGTTGAGGAGTAATTGTTCCTACTTTTCCTTCGTAAACTTCACCGGTAGTTCCATTTAAACTCATCCAGTCACCTTCTTTGAAAGTAACTCCTTTGATTGTCATTGTGCGAGCTTTATAATCAACAGCTACATCGCCGGCTCCCGACACACAACATTTTCCCATGCCGCGAGCAACTACTGCCGCATGAGATGTCATACCTCCGCGAGCTGTAAGAATACCTTCGGCAGCATGCATTCCACGTAAATCTTCGGGAGAAGTTTCAATACGAACAAGAACAACTTTTTCGCCTTTAGCAGCCCACTCTTCAGCTTCATCAGCAAAGAAAACCACACGACCTGTTGCTGCTCCCGGAGAAGCAGGAAGACCTTTTGTCAAAGTTCTTGCAGAAACAATAGCTTCTTTTTCAAAAACAGGATGTAATAATTCATCTAATTTATTTGGGTCTTGACGCAATAATGCTGTTTTTTCGTCAATCATTCCCTCTTGTAACATTTCTACTGCAATACGCACCATAGCTGCTCCTGTGCGTTTCCCATTTCGTGTTTGAAGCATCCATAATTTACCGTCTTGAATAGTAAATTCAAGATCTTGCATATCTTTATAATGATTTTCAAGTTTATTTTGAACATCAAATAATTCTTTATAAGCATTTGGCATTGTTTCTTCCAACGAAGGATATTTTGAAGCTCTCTCCTCTTCAGATACTCCTTGCATTTTAGCCCAACGACGCGAACCTTCAAGAGTGATTTCTTGTGGTGTACGAACACCTGCCACAACATCTTCACCCTGAGCATTAATTAAATACTCTCCATTGAAAATATTTTCGCCTGTAGCGGCATCACGAGAAAAAGCAACACCTGTAGCAGAGTTATCACCCATGTTACCATAAACCATTGCTTGAACATTAACAGCAGTTCCCCATTCTCCTGGTATTCCTTCTAACTGACGATAGAGAATGGCACGCTCTGTATTCCAAGAATCAAACACAGCACAAACAGCTCCCCAAAGTTGCTCCCATGGGTCTGTCGGGAAATCTTTACCTGTTTGATTTTTTACAACAACCTTAAATAGTTTAACTAACTCTTGTAAATCTTCAACAGTAAAATCAGTATCTGACTTGTATCCTTTTTGCTCTTTAATTTTATCCATCTCTATTTCGAACGGGTCGTGCTCACTTTTTTCGGCTGCAACACCCATTACAACATCACCATACATTTGAATAAAGCGACGATATGAATCCCAAGCAAAACGAGGATTACCTGATTTTTCGGCTACTATTTTAACTGCATCATCATTCATTCCCAGATTCAACACAGTATCCATCATACCGGGCATTGATACTCTTGCTCCTGAACGAACAGAAACCAATAAAGGGAATGCCTCTCCCTTAGAACCGAATTTTGCATTCATTACTTTCTCGGTATTCGCAATTCCCGCTTCTACATCCGCTTTAATTAAATCAACCACTGCATCTCTACCCAACTCATTATATTCGGTACAAACTTCGGTTGTAATTGTAAATCCGGCAGGTACCGGAACTCCAATTAAATTCATCTCTGCAAGGTTAGCTCCCTTTCCGCCCAACAGATTCTTCATATCTGCTCTACCTTCGGCTTTTCCGTTTCCAAAAGTATAAACACGTTTTTTCTGTGTCATAATAATTAATTTTTAAATTATTTTCATATCATATAAAACATTGTCACTAAACAATGTTTTTTAGCAGAACAAAATTAAAATATTTTAACTGATTTCAAGTAAGATTTTTTAAAATATTTACTCTATGCAACACAACTATAAATAAAAAAACATTTATCAAATAGATTTCTTAAAATTTAATATCTATTTTTAGAATATAAATCACCAATATGCGTTACTTTATATTAAGTAAATAACATTATTTTAAACAATTAACACCTTAATTTATTATGAAAAACATTGTAATCTTAGTTTTTATTGCTTTTATGTTCAGTATGTGTACTTCAAATCAAAAAGCAAAAGAAGAACTTTTAACAAAAAACGACAGTCTTCAAAGATTGGTAATCAACAAAGATTCTGCACTATATGCAGTTATTAATACTTTTAATGAGATTGAAGATAATTTGCAATCTATTAAGGAAAAGGAAAATATAATATCATCAACTGCTCAAGATGCAGAAGACAACCGCTCAAGAGAGCAAAAAATAAATGATGATATAAATATGATTTATAACTTAATGAAAGAGAATAAAAATAAAGTTAGATATCTGCAAAGACAACTAAAGAATGCTAAAATTAAAAATAAAGATTTAGAAAACACTATTAAAAATCTTCAAGAGAGATTAGCTGAGAAAAATGAAGAGATTCTTAATTTACGCCGCTCTCTTTTAGATATGAATCTTAAAATTGATGAACTTACTTATTCTATGGACTCTTTAAACTTTGATATTCAGGTTAAATCGGAAATTATAAAAGCTCAAGAAGAAGACCTTAATACCGGTTATTATCTGTTTGGCACAACCAAAGAACTTAAAGATTTACAAATTATAAATAATAAAGGTAGTTTTTTAGGCACAAAAAAACTAAATCAAGATTTTGATAAAGACCATTTTACAAAAATTGACATAAGAAACCAAAAAACTTTTGTTTTTAATGATACAAAAAAGATAAAAATTATAACTTCACATCCATCAGGCAGTTATACTATTTATGGAGAAAAGCCTGTTGATAGCTTAGTTATTAATAATATTGATGATTTTTGGAGTATCTCAAAATATCTGGTAATAATGATTAATAAATAATTTTAAATTCAAGAATCTATCTAAAAAGTAGTCATTACGAACAAAAGAAATAAATTTCTTAGCTGATAACAGTATTTTTTTCAAACAAATTACTGCATATCTCACTTTCGTAATGACTATTTTTTTATTCTTAGACAGTTTTATAAAAATATTAGATATCATAAACAAAAATTACAGCTACATTACCACTATAAAAACACTACTTTTACTATTTTATTAACTCTTATAATAATTACATTAACTATTTTCTTGATAATTTAAAAAATCTAAATTATATTAGATTTCTTAAAATTTCAGATAACTAACTCAATGTCGTTACAACAATTGTTATTACAAAAATTTGATACAACTCATGAAAATTTTTTTATGAGTATATATCCTGATTTTAAAAGATATATCAATATAAATTTTGGTAACGGTCACAATTATTTTTCGGTATTACCCAAAACAAATTGTTATATTAACGATCCAAATCCCGAGGTAATTGATTTTTACAAAAATATTTCTGATGCCAATTTACTATCTGAGTTAAATAAAATCAGTGATGCATGGCTGTTATTAGGGCATTTCAGCAAATTATCGGCAAAAGAAATTTATATCTCTTTTGAAGATTATATAAACAATATAATAACTTCCGAAGATATTAAATATATGGTGCAAGCCATTATTTTTATGAATATCAATAACGATGCTTTTAATTTATTATTTAATAAAGATTTTATTATAAGTATTGATTTATTTACCAAATCATTAATTAATAATACCGTAAATCAACTAAAAAAGATAAAAAGCATTACAGATATTTCTCAATCTACACAAAATGAGTTTGAAATTATAATAGAAACCGGTCTCAGAAGAGGTTTTTTTGAACATTTTCAAAATTTAATAAATCTTCAAAACACAGGACTTATTGACTGTATATCAGACATTAAAAGGTGTTCTATTTGGTTCTTTTTAGGAAAAACATCAAAAGGAAATAAAATAGTTTATGACGATGATAATAATTTAAAATGTCAATACAGCGGGAAGTCTTCAAATTCTATTTCGTTAAAGTCTATTATCGAGAAATTTGAATCTTACGAAATAAAAGAATTATTTAAAAGAACAACTTTTTATAACTCATCTATTACCAAATTTATAGATGATATTAATATAAAAGAAGATGATGTGATAATTGCCGATTTCAGAACCAACAAACAATACACCCCTATTCAAAGTGATAATATTTATTTTAACGATATCATTTGTTCTATAAGTTTACTTATTGCATCTAATTATAATTGGATTTGTTATTTTAACAGTAAAGTTTTATTTGACAAAATAAAAGATAAGAGTGATTTTATTTTGCTTAATAATGCTGATGAATATATTTTATTACCTTCAAAAATAAAAATGCCCACTTAAAATTAAGCAGGCATTTTTAATATTATTAATCTAAAGATTTTAAATTTTCTTATATCCGTAGATGGCATTTTCACCTAATTCTTCTTCAATTCTCAACAACTGATTGTATTTAGCCATACGGTCGGAACGGCTTAATGAACCTGTTTTAATTTGACCTGAATTAGTAGCAACAGCAATGTCGGCAATTGTAGAATCTTCTGTTTCTCCCGAGCGGTGACTTGTTACGGTAGTAAACCCTGCACGGTGAGCCATTTCAATGGCATTTAATGTTTCAGTTAATGTTCCTATCTGATTCACCTTAATAAGAATAGAGTTAGAACATTTTTCTCTGATACCGCGTGCCAAATATTCTACATTAGTAACAAAAACATCATCGCCAACAAGTTGGATTTTATCACCTAATTTTTCGGTTAAAATTCTCCAACCTTCCCAATCGGCTTCATCCATTCCATCTTCAACAGAATCAATAGGATATTTTTCTACCAACTGAGCAATATATTCCACTTGCTCTTCGCGTGAGCGTTTTGCTCCTTTTTCACCTTCAAATTTAGTGTAGTCATATACTCCGTCGGTATAAAATTCTGAGGCAGCACAATCTAAAGCAATAGTAACATCTGCCCCCGGCTTATAGCCTGCATTTTCGATAGCTTTAATAATTGATTCCAAGGCATCTTCTGTGCCTTCCAAAGCCGGAGCGAAACCACCTTCGTCACCAACGGCAGTACTTAAACCTCTATTATGAAGAACTTTTTTTAAACTGTGGAATATTTCAGCTCCCATTCGTAATCCTTCACGAAAGTTAGGAGCACCAATAGGACGAATCAAAAATTCTTGAAAAGCAATCGGTGCATCGGAATGTGAACCACCATTGATAATATTCATCATCGGGACAGGCAGTGTTACCGCATTTGTTCCACCTATGTAGCGATACAAAGGCAACTCAACATATTCGGCTGCAGCCTTAGCACAAGCTAAAGAAACACCAAGAATAGCATTTGCTCCAAGATTACTTTTAGTTTTAGTTCCGTCGAGTTTAATCATTGCATTGTCGATACTAACCTGTTCGGTTACATACATACCAATAATTTCGGGACCAATCTTTTTATTTACATTCTCAACAGCTTTTAGAACTCCCTTGCCTAAGTAACGTGATTTGTCACCGTCACGTAATTCCAAGGCTTCGTTTTCACCTGTTGAAGCACCTGATGGAACAGCTGCTCTTCCTACGATTCCACTCTCTAAAGTAACTTCTACTTCGATAGTTGGATTTCCGCGAGAATCTAATATCTCACGTGCATGGACATTTTCAATAATTCCCATAATATTAAATTTTTGAGTTTTGATTTTTGAGTATTTTAGAACTACAATAATAACAAATACTACTGCATTTATCACTATTATAGTGAAATAATTATTAACAATAATTCATAAAAAAAGGGATAAATATAAAGAATTTATCCCTTTTTTGTATATCAAAAAGAATGATTTTACTCTTTATCTTCAGATTTTTCTTCTTTTTTATTATCAGTCTCCTCTGCCGCTTTTGCTTGTTCTTCAACCTTAGCTTCTTCTGTTTTGTTTTCTACTTTGGGAGTTTCAACTTTTTCAGTTTTCACTTCTTCGGTATCAACAGCTTCAGGTTGTTGAACATCAACATTTTCTGTTTTATTTACAGTAGCAGTTTCTGCTTTAGGAGTAGTTTTTTTACCACCTCTTCTTCTGCGAGAAGTTGATTTTTTAGTTTCTTGTTTTGCCTGAGTATAACTTTCATTATAATCAACCAATTCAATAATACACATTTCTGCATTATCACCCAAACGAGTGGCAGTTTTTAATATTCGTGTATAACCTCCCGGACGATTAGCTACTTTTACAGCTACATCTCTAAAAAGTTCGGCTACACTCTCTTTATTTTGAAGATAACTAAAAACTACTCTTCGTGAATGTGTTGAATCAACCTTTGATTTTGTAATCAAAGGCTCCACATAACTTCTTAAAGCCTTAGCTTTAGCCACTGTTGTATTAATTCTCTTGTGAAGGATTAATGATGAAGCCATATTTGCCAACATGGCATTACGGTGAGCGGCTTTTCTTCCTAAATGATTAAAACTTTTATTATGTCTCATCTCAATTATTCTTTCTCAATTTTATACTTACTGATGTCCATTCCAAAAGTAAGATTCATTGAATCTAACAAATCTTCAAGTTCAGTTAACGATTTTTTACCAAAGTTTCTGAATTTCAAAAGATCATTTTTGTTGAAAGTACACAAATCACCTAAAGTATCAACATCTGCAGCTTTCAAACAGTTCAACGCACGAACTGAAAGATCCATATCAACCAATTTTGTTTTAAGTAACTGGCGCATGTGTAATACTTCTTCATCAAATTCTTCTGCCTGATATTTATCATCAGAGTCGAGAGTAATTTTCTCGTCAGAGAATAACATAAAGTGATAAATAAGTATTTTTGCTGCTTCTTTCAAAGCATCTTTAGGATGGATTGACCCATCAGTTTTAATTTCAAACACAAGCTTTTCGTAGTCTGTTTTTTGTTCAACCCGATAGTTTTCAACAGCATACTTAACATTGCGAATAGGAGTATGAATAGAATCTAAAGCAATTACACCAAATTCTGCATCAACAGGCATATTCTCTTCAGAAGGCACATAGCCACGTCCTTTGTTGATGGTTATTTCCAATTGTAATTTCACAGAAGGTTCTAACTTACAAATTACCAAATCAGGATTTAAAACTTTAAAACCTGTAATAAAGCGAGCTATATCACCGGCAGTAAAAACATCTTGATCGGTAATGGTAATAGAAACCTTTTCGTGATCAATTTCTTCAATTTGTTGCTTAAATCTAACTTGCTTAAGATTTAGTATTATTTCGGTAACATCCTCAATTACTCCGGAGATTGTAGAAAATTCATGCTCTACACCTTCAATTTTTACGGTAGTAATTGCAAAACCTTCCAATGAAGATAACAATATTCTGCGTAAAGCGTTACCTACTGTATTACCATATCCCGGTTCCAATGGTCTGAATTCGAATTTACCTTGATAGTCATCCGCATCCAGCATTATAACTTTATCGGGCTTTTGAAAAGCTAAAATTGCCATAATATTAATTATTACTTAGAGTATAATTCTACGATTAATTGTTCCTTAATATTTTCAGGTATCTCATCCCTTTGAGGAACATTAAGGTATTTACCACTTTTAGCATCACTATCCCATTCTAACCAAGGATATTTGCTGTGGTTTTCACTTGCCAAAGCATTAGTTATTACTTCTAAAGATTTAGATTTTTCTCTAATGCCAATTATCTGACCCGGTTTTAATGTATAAGAAGGTATATTAACAACCTCGCTGTCAACAGTTACATGTTTGTGAGAAACTAACTGACGAGCAGCTGCTCTTGTAGGAGCAATTCCAAGACGATAAACAACGTTATCTAATCTTGATTCTAATAGTTGTAATAAAACTTCACCGGTAACACCTTTGCTTCTGTGAGCTTTTTTAAACATGTTGGCAAATTGCTTTTCCAATATACCGTAAGTATATTTAGCTTTTTGCTTTTCTTGAAGCTGAATACCGTATTCAGAGGTTTTTCTACGCTTCTTGTTTAATCCGTGTTGTCCCGGAGGAAAATTTTTTCTTTCAAAATATTTATCCGGTCCGTAAATCGGGTCACCAAATTTTCTGGCAATCTTTGTTTTTGGTCCAATATATCTAGCCATCTGCTAAAATTTTTAATCAATTCAAAATTAAACACGTCTCCTTTTAGGAGGTCTGCAACCATTGTGTGGTAATGGAGTAACATCAACAATCTCTACCACAGCAATACCTCTATTGTGTATTGTTCTGATTGCAGATTCTCTACCTGTTCCCGGTCCTTTCACAAAAACTTTTGCTTTACGCATACCTAAATCGTAGGCTACTTTTGCGCAATCTTCTGCAGCTACTTGTGCAGCATAAGGGGTATTTTTCTTAGAACCCCTGAATCCATTCTTTCCGGCTGACGACCACGAAATTACTTGTCCATCATTATTCGTAATTGAAATAATAATATTATTAAATGACGAATGAATGTGCACTTGTCCGCTTGCTTCAACCTTTACAATCTTTTTCTTTGTAGTTTTAGACTTTTGTGCCATAATAACTTATCTCTTATTTAGTAGCTTTCTTTTTATTCGCAACGGTTTTCTTTCTACCCTTACGTGTACGTGCGTTATTTTGGGTATTTTGTCCTCTTACAGGTAATCCTATACGATGACGAATACCGCGATAACAACCAATATCCATTAAACGTTTAATGTTTAACTGTATCTCAGAGCGAAGCTGACCTTCCAACTTATATTTTTCATTAAGTATTTTACGCAATGCTGCTATTTCTGAATCAGTCCAATCTTTCACTTTTGTATCGAAGCTGATATTTGCTTCTTGAAGAATTGAACGAGCAGTACTGTGACCTACTCCAAAAATATAGGTAAGTCCTATTTCTCCTCTTTTATTCTTTGGTAAATCAACACCAACTAATCGTGCCATAACTAATTTTTAAATTTCGGTTTGCAAAGTTAATTAAATTATCCTTGACGTTGCTTAAATTTTGGATTTTTTTTGTTAATCACATACAAACGCCCTTTTCTTCGTACGATTTTACAATCAGAACTACGTTTTTTTATTGATGCTCTTACTTTCATCTTTTAAGTTCTTTTTATTTGTATCTAAATGATATGCGCCCCTTAGTTAAATCATAAGGTGACATTTCTACTTTAACTTTATCTCCGGGTAAAATTTTTATATAGTGCATACGCATTTTACCTGAGATATGAGCAGTAATAACGTGCCCGTTTTCCAGTTCTACACGAAACATTGCATTACTCAATGCTTCGATAATGGTACCATCTTGTTCTATTGAAGCCTGTTTGGCCATAATACTTTTGTTTTTTTTGTTTATTCTCAGATTATTATTAAATATTACCTAATTGTAATATTTTTTAAGTTCAATCTTGTCTAGTGAAAAACACCGACTTCAAAAAAAAGAATTTTAATAATTGTGCAACTCATTTTTTATTAAAATCTTCTTTTACGATTGTCTTTTTTTTATTAATTATCAAAGAACTGCGTAATTGAATTAAATAATTGAACGACCACCTTTAATGCGTCCGCTCTTCATTAATCCATCGTAATGTCTCATTAATAAATGACTTTCGATTTGTTGAAGTGTATCTAAAACAACACCAACCATAATCAAAAGCGAAGTACCACCATAGAAATAAGCAAAGCTTCTTTCAACACCTCCTATCATGGCAAAAGCCGGCATAATTGCAACTAATGCCAAGAAGATTGAACCGGGTAAAGTTATTCTTGACATAATAGTATCAAGAAATTCCACAGTTTTTCGTCCGGGTTTTACTCCGGGTATAAATCCACCATTCTTTTTCATATCTTCAGCCATTTGTGTCGGATTAATAATAATAGCTGTATAGAAATATGTGAAAAGAATAATTAAGATTGCAGTAACAAAGTTATACCAAAATCCTGTATTGTCAGCCAAAGCAGCAGCTATTCCGGTTGCTGTATCACTTTGTGAAAAACCAACTAATACTATTGGTAAAAACATTATTGCTTGAGCAAAGATAATCGGCATAACACCGGCAGCATTAACTTTTAACGGAATATACTGACGAACTCCGCCGTATTGTTTATTACCTACAATTCGTTTTGCATATTGAACAGGTATCTTTCTTGTTCCTTGAATTAACAATATAGATATACCAACAACAATAGCCAAAGCAATCATTTCTACAATAAACATTACCAAACCACCACCTTGTTCGTTGATTCTTGAAACAAGTTCAACCCACAATGCAGACGGGAGTCTTGCAATAATTCCAATCATTATTATTAATGATATTCCGTTACCAATACCTTTGTCGGTAATACGCTCACCCAACCACATTACAAACATGGTACCTGCTGTTAATATAACAACAGAAGAAACTGTAAAGAATACACCGGTTAATGCAAAGGCTGAAGCCGGTAACTGTGCATGTAAATTAGCCAGATAACTTGGAGCTTGTAATAATAAAATTAATACTGTCAAATATCTTGTAATCTGATTAATTTTTCGTTGACCGCTCTCACCTTCACGCTGTAACTTTTGAAAATAAGGAACAGCCATACCCAGAAGTTGAATAACAATTGAAGCTGAAATATAAGGCATGATACCCAATGCAAAAATTGATGCGTTGGAAAATGCACCTCCCGAAAACATATCTAATAGCCCCAACACACCGCTTGATGTTTGAGATTTAAGAGCTGTTAATTGAGAGGGGTCAATACCCGGAAGTACCACTCTTGACCCTAAACGATATATCAATATAAGCCCCAAAGTGTTTAACAAGCGAGCTTTTAAATCTTCAATCTTCCAGATATTCTTTAAGGTTTCTATAAGTTTCTTCATTTATTTTAATTTACAAAGTTACTACTGTACCTTCAAGTTTTTCTATAGCTTCAACAGCTGATTTAGAAAAAGCATGAGCTTTAACTTCTAACTTCAAGGTTAATTTTCCGTTACCGAGAATCTTAATTAAATCGTTTTTAGAGCATAAACCATTATCTCTTAATGCTTGCACATCAACTGTAGTAAGATTTTTAGATTCGGCTAAACGCTGAATATCTCCGATGTTAATTGCTTTATACTCTTTTCTGTTGATATTCTTAAAACCAAATTTAGGAACTCTACGTTGCAATGGCATCTGACCTCCCTCAAAACCGATTTTTTTAGAATATCCCGAACGAGACTTTTGCCCTTTATGTCCGCGTGTTGAAGTTCCACCACGTCCGGAGCCTTGACCGCGTCCTATTCTTTTACGTTGTTTTGTAGATCCTTCAGCAGGTTTCAAATTACTTAAATCCATATCTGAAAATATTATTTAATCTCTTCAAAAGAAACTAAGTGTTTAACTTTATTTATCATTCCCATAATCTCAGGAGTACTCTCTTGCTCAATAGTATGACGTATTTTACGCAATCCCAATGCTTCAAGAGTAGCTTTTTGACGCTTTGTACTTCCTATTTTACTTTTAATCTGTGTTATTCGTACTTTAGCCATGTCTTAATTTTTTTTATCCTTTAAAGATTTTCTCTAATGAAACTCCTCTTTGATTGGCAACTGTATAAGCATCACGCATTTCTAACAATGCCGCTATTGTAGCCTTAACAACGCTATGAGGATTTGAAGATCCTTTTGATTTTGCAAGACAATCTTTTACTCCTACACTCTCAAGAACTGCACGCATAGCACCACCGGCTTTTACTCCGGTACCACTTGATGCCGGAGAAACAAAAACCTCGGCTCCACCATAATGAGCAATTTGTTCATGAGGCAAAGTTCCGTTAATTACAGGAATTTTTATAAGATTTTTCTTAGCATCTTCAACACCTTTACTAATGGCTGTTGTCACTTCCTTGGCTTTTCCCAATCCGTAACCTACAATACCATTTTCGTCACCTACTACCACAATGGCTGAGAAGCTGAAAGTACGACCTCCTTTTGTTACTTTCGTAACACGGTTAATTGATACCAAACGGTCTTTTAACTCTAAGTCTGTTGTTTTTATTTTTCTAATACTAGACATAACTTCTATATTTTAATTCCTCCTTTTCTGGCAGCATCAGCCAAAGCTTTTACTCTACCATGAAATAAATATCCATTGCGGTCAAACACCACAGTTTTAATACCTTGTTCTAAAGCTTTTTTAGCGATTAATTCACCTACTTTTTCAGCTTTTTGAATCTTGTTTCCCTCAAATTCAGCTACTTCTTTATTCAAAGATGAAGCTGATACTAAAGTTTTTCCTTGAACATCATCAATTATCTGAACTGATATTTGTTTGTTACTACGGAAAACACTCATACGGGGCTTATCTGCTGTACCGCTAATCTTTGTGCGGATACGATATTTAATTTTTTGTCTTCTAAGTTGCTTACTGAAAGCCATAATAAAATGTTTTTACGTTTATGCACTAGCAGATTTACCAGCTTTTCTGCGAAGCTCTTCACCTTTAAACTTAATACCTTTACCTTTATATGGTTCAGGTTTTCTGAACGATCTTATCTTAGCAGCTACCTGCCCGATAAGTTGCTTGTCGATACTCTCTAGTGTTACACGAGGATTTGAACGACGCTCTGTTACAGCTTCTACTTTCACCTCTTTTGGCAACTCAAAGAATATGTTGTGAGAATAACCTAAGCTCATTTCAAGCATTTGCCCTTTAGATTCAGCACGGTATCCAACACCTACAAACTCCATCTCAATTTTATAACCTTCAGATACGCCTATTACCATATTATTAATCAATGAACGATATAAACCGTGCATTGATTTATGAGGCTTTGACTCTGTTGGTCTTTTTACTACAACCTGATTATCTTCTATTTTGATAATCATTTCAGGATGTACTTGCTGCTGCAGTTCTCCTTTTGGCCCTTTTACTACTACCAAATTGTTTTTGTCAACAGTTACTGTTACTCCATTTGGTATAGCTACAGGTAAATTTCCTATTCGTGACATTTTCTATTTTTTTAATAAACGTAACACAAAATTTCTCCACCCACGTTCTTAGCTTTGGCAGCTTTACCTGTTAATACTCCTTTTGAAGTAGAAATGATAGCTATACCAAGACCGTTAAGAACTCTGGGTAATTCTTTAGCTCCTCTGTACTGACGCAATCCCGGAGAACTTATTCTCTGTAATTTCTTAATCACAGGTTGTTTTGTATTGGTATCGTATTTCAAGGCTATTTTAATAATTCCTTGAATATTATTATCTTCAAATTTATAATTTAAGATATATCCTTGTTCATAAAGAATTTTGGTAATATCTTTTTTAATATTTGAAGCCGGTATCTCAACAACCTTGTGCTTTGCCATTTGGGCATTGCGTATTCTGGTTAAATAATCTGCAATTGGATCTGTCATTGTTTTTTTCTTTAATATTTTACCAACTTGCTTTTTTTACTCCGGGGATTAACCCTTTTAAAGCCATTTCTCTAAAAGAAATCCTACTAATACCAAATTGTCTCATATAACCCTTTGGTCTTCCTGTAAGATTACAACGATTATGCAAACGCACCGGTGATGCATTTTTTGGCAATTTTTGAAGGCCAATATAATCTCCCTCTGCCAGAAGTTTTTCACGTTTGGCTGCATACTTGGCAACCATTCGTTGACGCTTTACTTCGCGAGCTTTCATTGATTCTTTAGCCATAATTTAGTTCTTTTTAAGATTTTTAAAAGGTAAACCGAATTCTCTAAGCAAAGCAAAACCTTCTTCATCTGTTTTTGCCGAAGTAACAAAAGTGATATCCATTCCTAAAATTGTATTGATTTTATCGATATCAATTTCAGGAAAAATAATTTGCTCTGTTATACCGAATGTATAATTTCCTTTTCCGTCAAGTTTACTGTTAATTCCTCTAAAATCTCTGATACGAGGTAAAGCAACTACAACTAACTTTTGAAGAAATTCATACATTTTATCTCTGCGTAAAGTAACTTTAACACCAATAGGCATCTTTTTTCTAAGTTTAAAATTAGAAATGTCCTTTTTAGACAAAGTCTTAACAGCTCTTTGTCCGGTAATCATAGTTAACTCTTCAGCAGCAACGTCAATTAACTTTTTATCGGCTATTGCTTTTCCGACTCCTTGATTAATTACAATTTTTTCCAATTTTGGAACTTGCATAGGAGTCTTGTAACTAAACTCTTTAGTTAAAGCAGGAATAATTTCTTCCTCATACTTTTTCCTAAGTGCTGGTTTGTACATTACTTTATCTCCTCCCCGGATTTTTTAGAATATCTTACTAATTTTCCATTATCATTCAATCTTCTACCTACTCTAGTTGGTTGGTCAGAAGAAGGATCCACTATCATCAAATTTGATATATGAATGGGTGCCTCTTGCTTAATTATCCCCCCTTGAGGATGGTCAGCATTGGGTTTGGTATGCTTAGATACCATATTTGCCCCTTCTACGATAGCACGTTGTTTTTCTACCAAAACTTCAAGAACTTTTCCTTTGTGTCCTTTTGATTCGCCTGATAAAACTACAACGGTATCACCTTTTTTTATATGCAATTTTTTACGCATAATCTTACTCTTTAAAATTACAATACTTCAGGTGCAAGTGAAACAATTTTCATGTAATTATCACGTAGTTCACGTGCAACCGGTCCAAAAATACGTGTTCCACGAATTTCACCTGCTGTATTTAATAATACACAAGCGTTATCGTCGAAACGAATATAAGAACCATCACTTCTGCGAACCTCTTTTTTAGTTCTAACTACAACAGCGCGACTAACAGTCCCTTTTTTCATTTCTCCACCGGGAATAGCACTTTTAACCGTAACAACAATTTTATCACCTACAGAGGCGTATCTTTTTTTACTACCTCCCAATACGTTGATAACTAAAACAGTTTTTGCACCGCTGTTATCAGCTACGTTTAATCTGGATTCTGATTGTATCATGGTTACTTAACTCTTTCAATTATTTCAACTAATCTCCAGCTCTTTGTTTTACTCAAAGGTCTGGTTTCCATCACTCTAACAGTATCACCAATATTACATGTATTCTCTTCATCGTGAGCATGTAGTTTGGTAGTCTTATTGACGAATTTTCCGTATATCGGGTGTTTCACTTTACGTTTTACGGCAATTACGATGGATTTGTCCATTTTATTGCTAACGACAACACCAACACGTTCTTTTCTAAGATTTCTTTTATTTTCCATCGCCAAAATTATTTTTTCTCATTTATTTGTCTCATCCTCAATTCTGTTTTCAATCTGGCAACATCTCTCCTTGCATCTCTAAGTTTATTAGGATTATCAAGTGGAGAAACAGCGTGATTTAAACGCAAACGAACCAACACATTTTTAAAATCGTCAATTCTTTCTTGAATCTCTTGAGTTGACAACTCTTTAATTTCCGAAGCTTTCATACTCATTAATTTGAAGTTTCAACATAGTCTCTTCTTACCACAAATTTGGTCTTAATAGGAAGCTTTTGAGCTGCCAAACGAAGTGCTTCTTTAGCTACTTCGTAAGAAACACCTTCTGCTTCTATAATAATACGACCCGGTGAAACAGGGGCAACAAATCCTTCAGGAGCACCTTTTCCCTTACCCATACGAACCTCTGCAGGTTTTTTAGTAATAGGCTTATCGGGAAATATGCGAATCCAAATTTGACCTTCACGTTTCATGTAACGAGTCACAGCTTGACGAGCTGCTTCTATCTGCCGCCCGGTAATCCATGTTTCTTGTAAAGCTTTAATTCCAAAAGAACCAAAAGCTAATTGATTACCTCGCTGAGCATTTCCTTTCATCCGTCCTTTTTGAGAGCGACGGAATTTGGTTTTCTTTGGCTGTAACATCCTAAATCTCTTTTACGATTATTTCTTACGTTTTTTAAATCCCTTCTTTTGGTTTGATGCGGCAGCTATATTTGGAGAAAGGTCGCGTTTTCCGTAAACTTCACCTTTCATAATCCAAACTTTAATACCAATTAAACCAACTTTAGTTAATGCTTCAACCTGAGCATAGTCGATATCAGCTCTTAGGGTATGTAACGGAATGCGTCCTTCTTTATAGATTTCTGCACGAGCCATTTCAGCTCCACCTAATCGACCTGATATTTGAACCTTTATACCTTCTGCTCCAATTCTCATTGAAGAAGCAATAGCCATTTTTACAGCTCTACGATAAGAGATACGACCTTCTAATTGACGAGCTATACTGGTACCAACAAGGAATGCATCGAGTTCCGGTCGTTTTATTTCAAATATATTTATTTGAACTTCCTTTTTGGTAATCTTTTTTAACTCTTCTTTTAGTTTATCAACCTCTTGTCCGCCTTTACCGATAATAATACCGGGGCGAGCTGTATTAACAGTAATTGTAATTAACTTAAGCGTGCGTTCAATAACAATTTTTGAAACGCTGGCTTTTGCTAAACGAGCATAAAGATATTTTCTTATCTTATCGTCTTCTACTATTTTTTCAGAATAGTTGCTACCACCAAACCAGTTTGAATCCCAACCTTTAATGATACCTAATCTATTTCCTATTGGATTACATTTTTGTCCCATCTATTCGTTATTTTCGTTATTTTCACTATTACGGCTATCAACAACTAAGGTAACGTGATTAGAGCGTTTTCTGATTCTGTGAGCTCTACCTTGCGGAGCAGGACGTAATCTTTTTAAGATACGTGCAGAATCTACTTTTATCTCTTTAACGTATAAGTCTGACTCTTCAATACGAACACCTTCATTTTTCTGTTGCCAGTTTGCTATTGCCGAAAGCAATAACTTCTCAAGCCTACCAGAGGCTTCTTTAGGACTGTAATGAAGAATATTTAAAGCCTTATTAACTTCAACACCTCTTACCATATCAGCAACAATGCGCATCTTACGTGGAGATGTAGGGCAATTTTTTAAAATTGCATAGCTTATGTTCTTCTTCTGCTCTTTTAACTGATTGGCTTTATTTCTTTTTCTTGCACCCATTTTACATCAGATTAAAATTATTATTTTTTCTTTCCTCCATGACCCCTGAATTGACGGGTTGGGGCAAATTCGCCAAGTTTATGACCAACCATATTTTCAGTGATATATACTGGTATAAAACGGTTCCCGTTATGTACTGCGATAGTATGCCCAACAAAATCCGGAGATATCATCGATGCCCTTGACCAGGTTTTAACTACGCTTTTCTTTCCTGATTCATTCATCTCTAAAACTCGCTTTTCGAGTTTGTAGTGAATATATGGACCTTTTTTTAATGAACGACTCATATCTACTTATTTTATTTCTTTCTTCTTTCTACAATAAACTTATTCGATACTTTTTTCTTAGCACGAGTTTTATAACCTTTAGCAGGTAAACCTTTACGTGAACGAGGATGACCTCCTGAAGCACGACCTTCTCCACCACCCATTGGGTGATCAACAGGGTTCATAACAACACCACGTACTCGCGGACGACGTCCTAACCATCTTGAACGTCCGGCTTTACCCGACTTTTCAAGTCCATGATCAGAATTACCGATAGCTCCGATTGTAGCTCTACAAGTAACCAATACCATTCTAACTTCCCCTGAAGGAAGTTTTACTGTAGCGTATTTCCCTTCGCGTGAAGTAAGCTGGGCAAATGTTCCGGCACTGCGAGCCATCACTCCACCTGCATTAGGGCGTAATTCAATATTATGAATAATAGTTCCTAAAGGTATCTCTGATAAATACAATGTATTTCCAATTTCAGGAGCAACTCCTTTTCCTGACATTATCTTCTGTCCAACTTCTAAACCGTTGGGAGCCAGAATATACCTTTTTTCTCCGTCAATGTAATTAACTAGTGCAATTCGAGCACTACGGTTAGGATCGTATTCAATAGTTTTCACTGTTCCTTGAATACCATCTTTATCCCTTTTAAAATCAACTACACGATAACGTTTTTTGTGTCCACCACCTATATATCTCATTGTCATTTTTCCTGATCCGTTTCTTCCGCCGGATCTTTTCTTTGGACGTAACAATGATTTTTCAGGCGTATTAGTGGTAACTGTTTCAAAGTTACTTACCACTTTGTGTCGCTGACCCGGTGTAACGGGTTTCATCTTTTTTGCAGCCATGTTTTTTCTCTAAACTCTATATATTGCTATAAAAATCTATAACTTCTCCTTCTTTCAATGTAACAATTGCTTTTTTATAAGCATTTGTTTTTCCTTGAATAAAGCCTGCTTTTGTATATCTCGACTTAATTTTACCACCATAACGCATTGTGTTTACGGCACTAACTTTAACGTCGTAAAGACTTTCAACAGCTTTGCGAATCTGATATTTATTGGCTCTTCTATCGACAATAAAACCATAACGATTCATACTTTCAGCCATTGCCGTCATTTTTTCTGTTATGATTGGTTTTAATATAATATCCATAACTCCTCCTGTAATTAACCTAAGACAGATTCAATAATTTCTACTGACTTTTCTGTAATAATCAATGATGAAGCTCTCATTATTTGATATGTGTTTAACATATCGGCAGAGATAACTTCAGCACCTTGAATATTTCGCGACGACAAATATATATTTTTATTTGTATCGGCTAAAACTAATAACGATTTTTTATCGTTTACTTTCAAATTATTAAGCATTGCAGCAAATTCTTTTGTTTTTGGAGCTTCAAAATTAAAATCTTCAACCACAAAAATCTGATTTGCTTTTGCTTTATAAGTTAATGCCGATTTACGAGCCAACTGTTTAAGTTTTTTATTCAACTTAATTGAATAATCGCGAACTCTTGGTCCAAATACACGACCTCCTCCTTTAAATACAGGAGATTTAATGCTTCCTGCACGAGCTGTACCGGTTCCTTTTTGCTTTTTAATTTTACGAGTACTACCTTTAATCTCTCCGCGTTCTTTTGATTTGTGAGTTCCTTGACGTTGATTTGCAAGATACTGTTTAACATCAAGATAGATAGCATGATCATTTGGCTCCACAGCAAAAATGGAATCATTTAATTTTACCTTTTTACCGGTATCCTTGCCTGTGTTATTTAATACTTTCAATTCCATTATTTCTCAATTATTAAGTATCCACCTTTTGGACCGGGAACCGATCCTTTCACTAATAATAAATTGCTTTCGGGAATAATTTTCATTACTCTAAGACTAAGCATTTTAACTCTGTCTCCTCCTGTACGTCCTGCCATTCTCATTCCTTTAAATACTCTTGAAGGATACGAAGAAGCACCTAATGATCCCGGAGCTCTGTTACGATTATGCTGACCATGGGTAGCATCGTTAACACCGGCAAAACCATGTCGTTTTACAACGCCCTGGAAGCCTTTTCCTTTAGAGATACCTGTTATATCAAGCCAAGTATCATCATTAAATAATTCTACTGTAAGAACATCACCCAATTGATAATCTTCTTTAAAATCTGAAAACTCGGCTACTTTACGTTTAGGTAAAGTTCCTGCTTTCTTATAATGTCCAATTTGAGCTTTGTTAGAGTTTTTCTCTTTTTTATCCTCAAAACCCAACTGGATGGCACTGTAACCGTCTTTTTCAACGGTTTTCACTTGTGTAACAACACAAGGTCCTGCTTCGATAACCGTGCATGGAATATTTTTTCCCTCGGCACTGAAAATCGATGTCATTCCAATTTTTCTTCCTAATAATCCAGCCATTTCTTTTTAATTAGTTTTATCAAACTTTAATTTCTACTTCTACTCCGCTGGGAAGTTCAAGTTTCATCAATGCATCTATTGTTTTAGCTGTTGAACTATAGATGTCTAACAATCTTTTGTAAGAAGATAATTCAAATTGCTCTCTTGATTTTTTATTAACAAAAGTAGAGCGCAATACTGTAAAAACTCTTCTATGAGTAGGCAACGGTATAGGACCGCTAACAACTGCCCCTGTTGTTTTTACAGTCTTAACAATCTTTTCTGCTGATTTGTCAAGCAAGTTATGATCGTAAGACTTTAATTTAATTCTAATTTTTTGGCTCATTTTATATCTGTCTTTATAGTAATTCTACTTTTCCTTTTACTTCTTTAAGAACTTCTTCGGCAATATTTTTAGGAACTTCGGCATAATGTGAAAATTCCATTGAAGAAGTAGCTCTTCCTGATGTAATAGTTCTTAATACTGTAACATAACCAAATTTCTCAGCCAATGGAACTTTTGCTTTTACAACTCTTGCTCCGGCTTTAGCTTCCATTCCTTCAACTTGACCTCTACGTTTGTTAAAATCGCTGATAACATCACCCATATACTCTTCGGGTGTTACAACTTCAGCATGCATAATTGGTTCAAGTAAGATAGGCTTAGCTTTTGCTGCTGCTGTTTTAAATGCTTGGCGAGCACAAATTTCAAATGAAAGTTGGTCTGAGTCAACAGGGTGGAAAGAACCATCAAATAATTCAACCTTTAAACTGTCAACGGAGAATCCTGCCAAAGGTCCGTTTTTCATGGCTTCTTTAAAACCTTTTTCTACAGCAGGAATATATTCTCTCGGTATATTACCACCTTTAATAGAATTTATAAATTGTAAACCTTCTTCACCTTCATCGGCAGGTGAAATACGAACCTGAATATCGGCAAATTTACCACGACCTCCGGTTTGTTTTTTAAATATTTCACGATGCTCAACAGTAGTAGTAATAGCTTCTTTATAAGCTACTTGAGGCTTACCTTGATTTACTTCTACTTTAAATTCACGCTTTAAACGATCAACAAGTATTTCAAGGTGAAGTTCACCCATTCCGCTAATAACAGTTTGTCCTGAATCTTCATCTGTTTTTAATTGGAAAGTAGGATCTTCTTCTGCTAATTTAGCTAAAGCTACATCCAATTTATCCATATCCTTTTGTGTTTTAGGCTCAATAGCCACACTAATTACAGGATCGGGGAAAGTCATACTTTCTAATGCTATAGGATGTTTTTCATCGCATAAAGAGTCTCCTGTTCTGATATCTTTAAAACCTACTGCTGCACAAATATCTCCTGCTTCAACAACATCAATAGGATTTTGTTTGTTGGCATGCATTTGATAAAGACGTGAGATACGTTCTTTTTTTCCTGTACGAACATTATAAACAGTAGAACCTGCTTCTAATTTACCACTATAAACTCTCATAAATGCCAAACGACCAACATAAGGGTCGGTAGCAATTTTAAAAGCTAAAGCAGCAAACGGCTCGGTTACTTCAGGTTTTCTTAATTCTTCTTTATCTGTTTTAGGATTAATGCCTTCTACGGCATCAATATCTAACGGACTTGGCAAGTAAGCTATTACAGCATCTAACAGACGCTGAACTCCTTTATTTTTAAATGCAGAACCACACATTACGGGAACAATAACCTGCTCTATTGTAGCACGACGAATTACTTCTCTCATTTCGTCTTCGGTTATTGATTCCGGATCTTCAAAATATCTTTCCATTAATGTGTCATCAAGCTCTGCAACAGCTTCAATAAGTTTTTCTCTCCATTCGGCAACAGTATCAACCAAATCATCAGGGATAGGTACATATTCATAGCGAGCACCCATTTTCTCATCATCGTGCCAAACAATAGCTTTATTTTCAATTAAATCAATCACGCCTTTAAAATCAGCTTCAGCACCAATTGGTATCTGAATAGGCATTGGATTTGCATTTAATCTTTCTCTGATTTGAGAAACTACAGAAAAGAAATCGGCACCTACTCTATCCATTTTATTTACAAATGCAATACGAGGAACCTTATATTTATCGGCTTGACGCCATACTGTTTCAGATTGTGGTTCAACACCACCCACTGCACAATAAACGGCAACGGCACCATCAAGAACACGTAACGAACGCTCTACTTCTACAGTAAAGTCAACGTGTCCGGGTGTGTCAATAATGTTAATTTTATGTTCTACATCTTGATACTTCCAAAAGCAAGTTGTTGCTGCTGAAGTAATAGTAATACCCCTCTCTTGTTCCTGCACCATCCAATCCATGGTTGCAGCACCATCGTGTACCTCTCCTATTCTATGTGTTAAACCGGTATAAAACAGAATACGCTCAGTTGTTGTGGTTTTACCCGCATCAATATGAGCCATAATTCCGATATTCCTGGTTAATTTTAAATCTCTTGCCATCTTATTTAATCTCTCTCTCTATTTCTGTAAATATATTAGAATCTGAAATGTGAAAATGCTTTGTTAGCCTCAGCCATTCTGTGTGTTTCTTCTTTCTTTTTAAATGCTCCACCCTCTTCGTTGTGTGCAGCAATAATTTCGGCGGCTAATTTTTCAGACATACCTCTACCGCTACGCTTACGAGCAAATAGTATCATATTTTTAATACTGATAGAAACTTTACGTGAATCACGAATTTCCTGAGGTATCTGAAATGTTGCACCTCCAACACGACGACTACGAACCTCTACTTGAGGAGTCACATTTTGCAATGCTTTTTTCCAAATATCAAGTGGCGACAATTCGCTGTCTTTCATTTTCTTACCCACTAACTCTAATGCATCATAAAAAATTTGATAAGACAAATTTTTCTTTCCGTCAACCATTAAGTCATTTACAAAACGAGTAACCAATGTATCGTTAAATTTTGGATCCGGTAATAATATCCGCTTCTTTGGTTTTGCTTTTCTCATCTCTATTCTGTATAAAATCTGTTATTTCTTAGGTTTTTTTGTACCATATTTTGAACGTCGTTGTGTACGTCCTTCAACACCTGATGTATCAAGAGCACCACGTACAATATGATAACGAACTCCCGGAAGGTCTTTTACCCTACCGCCTCTAATTAACACTATTGAGTGTTCTTGCAAATTATGTCCTTCACCGGGAATATATGAGTTAACCTCTTTCCCGTTGGTTAAACGAACTCTTGCTACTTTACGCATAGCCGAGTTAGGTTTCTTCGGTGTAGTTGTATATACACGTGTGCATACGCCGCGTCGTTGCGGACATGAATCTAATGCCGGAGCCTTACTTTTTCTTTTAAGGTCGGTTCTTCCTTTTCTTACTAATTGTGATATCGTTGGCATATTAAAAATTTATATTACATTTTACTCCACAAAATCGGTTCGCAAAGGTAAAAAAGTTTTTTTTTAATTCAATAAAACAATGCAAATATTTTGATTTTTAGGTAAAAAAGTGTTTTTTTTAGGTATAATGTGGCTTCTGAAACAGTTAATAATGTATTAGAAATAAAAAAAATTTATGCTTTTTTTATTATTTTACATAAAAAGCATCATTTTTTTACCTAAATCGGTTACTTATTTACTGATTATAATAATCTAAAAATATAATGAATCTCTTTTACTGTGAATCAGCGTTGTTTTGTCTTTTTTCTTGCGACTGATTATGGGTATCTGATTGTTGTTTTTGTTTTATGTTTCGTCTTCGATAAGATCTTCTTTTAGTTTGTTTACCTGCTTGTTTGTTTTCGGAAATTTCTTTTTCGTGAGAATTCTCTTTAAGTTCATCTTTATTTTTACTTAAAGGTTTATTCTTTTTTACTTCATTCTTTATGTTTTGTGTTTTTTTATTTTTTTCTCTTTTTAAGAATCTTATCTCTTTCTCAAAAGTTGAGTTATACTTACTTATTGTTGTTGCAACATCGTCGCTCAAATTACTGAGATATGCCCGTGTCACTTTTTGATTGTGCGATATTCTGAAATAATTCACAATAGACATCACTAATGCGGCTACTGCTATTACAAGAATTAGCAGTATTACAATTTGCATGTTTTCAGCATTTCCTGTATTTGAAGTTTGTGCAAATATATTTTTTGATATAATAATATATGTAATTAAGAAAAAAAGTTTTTTTATCATTTTAATTTTATTTTAAATTATGAAAAATAAGAAAAAAATATTTGACCTATCCAAAAATAGATAAATAGCCCTGTCACATCGTTAGTTGTTGTGATAAATGGTCCTGTTGCCAAAGCGGGGTCTATTTTTATTTTATTAAGAGCCAAAGGAACAAATGTTCCGAACAGCGAAGAGAATATTATTACCGAAAACAGTGCGGTGCTTACCGAAAATGTAAGTGCATAGGAATCGCTGGTAAGGAAATTGTAAATAAAAGCAAGTAATCCTAAAAACAATCCTGTAACTATCGCTACACTCAATTCTTTTAGTAGTTTTTTCATTGTAGTTTCAAGTCCCAGTGTTTTGTTTGCCAACCCTTGCACTATAATTGACGACGACTGAATACCGACATTTCCACCGGTAGCGGTAATCATGGGAATAAAAAAAGCCATTGCGGGATAAAGACTTATTTCATCGCCGAAGTTTCCCAACACTCGTGCCGATAGTGTTCCGCCAAACAGCCCGATTAACAGCCACGGAACTCTTGCTCGCGTAAGTTGAAAAACATTATCGGAAGCCTCAACATCGCTACTGATACCCGAAATCATCTGATAATCTTTTTCGGCTTCTTCTTTTATCACATCCACGACATCGTCGATGGTAATTCGCCCTTTGAGTCTGCCTATGCTGTCAACAACCGGAAGTGCCACAAGGTCGTATTTATCCATAATATTTGCAACCTCCTCTGACTTGGTATCGGTTTTTACCATTATAATATCGGTATCGCAAATATCTTTAATATGTGTATCGCTTGAAGCAATAAGCAATTTTTTTAAAGGCAGAGTTCCTTTCAGCATCTCACTATCGTCAACCACATATACAAAAAAGATATCGTCAACATCTTCGGCTTGTTTACGAATCTCTTCCATACATTTTGATACTGTCCAATTTTCGTTGACAGAAATAAGTTCGGTAGCCATTAATCCACCGGCAGTATCTTCATCGTAGCTCAACAAATCGACAATATCGCCCGCTTGCTCTACATCACTTACGTGAGATAATACTTCCTCCTGCTTTTCTTCGGGCAGCTCTCCGATGACATCGGCGGCATCGTCGGAGTCCATATTATCGATAAATACTGATGCAATTTCTTTACTTGACAAATGTTCAAGAAATTGTTCACGCACATCTTCTTCAAGTTCAACAATTACATCGGCAGCATCTTCTTTACCCAATTTTGAGTAAACATAATGGGCTTCATCAATTGTTAACTCATCAAAAACCTCCGCAATATCGGCAGGGTGCAACTCTTTGATAAGTTCACGAACAATTTTATCGTCTTGCGATGCTATCGACTCTTTTAATTTGTCAAGAAAATCTCGCGTTAATTCAAAATGCATTATTCTAACTGTTTTTATTTTCCGATAACATATTTTCAATTAAAACTGTCAGCTCAATAAATTGTTCAACAGAAAGCTGCTCCGGTCGTTTTTTGAAAATATCATCTTGCGACTTCAAATTTAATAAAATTGGCTTTAAACTGTTAGATAAAGTTTTTCGTCGCTGATTAAAACTTGTTTTTACTATTTTAAAAAACAATTTTTCGTCACATGAAAGTTTATCTCTGTTATTACGTTTAATACGTATTACTGCCGATTTAACTTTCGGTGGCGGACTAAATACATGCTCGTGAACAGTAAACAAATACTCTACGGTATAAAATGTTTGCAACAACACACTTAGTATTCCGTATGCTTTGGTTCCGGGATTTGATGCTATTCGCTCAGCTACCTCTTTTTGAAACATACCCACAAGCTGTGGAACTTTATCACGATTTTCTATTGCCTTAAAAAGTATCTGACTTGATATATTGTAAGGAAAATTACCTATTATATATATGTTCTCGGTAAAATATTTTTGTAAATCAAGTTTTAAGAAATCGCCTTCGATTATATTTTTTGTTAAATCAAAATAATTATCTTTTAAATATGCAACAGAATCTCGGTCAATCTCTACCACATATAATTTATCGGTATATTTTTTCAATAAATGTTCGGTAAGCACTCCCATGCCGGGTCCTATCTCCAACACATACCCGTCTATCTCTCCGATGAAACTATCGGCTATGTTTTTTGCTATATTTTTATCGGTCAAAAAATGTTGCCCAAGATGTTTTTTTGCTCTAACTTTATCCATTTAATAAAATTTGCCGCAATTTACATCAATTTATTTTAACCTTAAAAATTATTCAAAAAGATTAAAGATTATAATATTATATTTATTAATAGTTCGTTAAATTTTTAGTCACAAATATTCAAATATATTGATTTATAAATAGTTAAATAATACAAAAATCACACTGTCATCTGTTTAGTAATCAACATATTACATACATATACAATAAACTATTAATTTATGAAAATGTCATTTTAAATATAACATCATGTATTTCACTTAACTCATCATTCATTATCAAAAAGCATTTATATGTAATTACTTTTTCGTATCTTGTAATTTTAAACTTATGTATATAATAAGCATTGCTTAATATTTAAAAATTGTAGCTAATTTATAATTTCTATCTCGTGAATAAAAAAACACAAAATATAATAGATAAAGAATTTAGTTTGTATTTTTTACTTTAAATCACTTTTAATTAAAGCATTTCAAAATATTATTTTTTTTATTTATTAACTGTTTAACCTAATTTCACAACGAACTATTGTAATATAAGATTATTTGAAATAAAATCTTATTAAAACACATAATTATTTTTTATAATAAAATATTAACTAATATGACAAACAAAAAAAAAATTAAGAAATCTAAATTAATTTATACTGATTTAAATTTCGATTTTTATGAATATGAAAAAATACTTTACCAATTATTTAACAATAAACTTGACAAGGAAATAGGTATTTCAATATCTCAAAATAGGTTTTCTTTTAACATCCCAGTTGAATACTTATATATTAAAGCTTTAAAGACAGAACAAAATAAAATTGTTGCTGCACTATCATTTAACACTAAACTTTACAAATATAAACAATTTGAAAAATTCGGATTTATCTTACCCCCTGAATTAGTTAATTCTAGCATTGAAGTAATAATTGCTTTTTCAATAGATAAAACAAATACATTTTATCTACTAAATAAAATTAGAAATATTTTTAAAAATACCTTAATAAAATACAAAAAAACCAGCATAATTGCTACTGCTTCTGAGCATTTAATAAACTTTTATAAACGTATTGGATTTGAAGTAATTAATAAAAAAGTATATAAAGAAACAAATAAATTTTTATTACTATACAAAAAATAATCATGAAAGAAGATGTTTCTACTATTTTTAAAAAAGTAAGAAAAGCTCAATCCAGTCTAATGAGATTACATCAAAAAGAAATTGATGAACTTTGTGCTGCAATTATATGGGAAGCAGTTCAGGACGAATTTGTTAAAAAAATTACAAAATTATGTTTTAAAGAAACACAATTGGGAAATATACCAGATAAGATATACAAATTTCATAATAAACTTAGAGGTGTATTGTTTGAAATGCAAAGCGAAAAGTCTATAGACTTAATTCAGCATGACAAAAAAAAAGGGATAAAAATATTTGCTAAACCTGTTGGTGTTATTGTATCTTTATTACCACTAACAATTCCTGACATATCTCCTTTTGTTAATGCTATTTCTGCTATTAAAGGAAGAAATGCTATCATTTTATCTCCACATCCAAAAGCTGTAAAAACAAATTCGTTAGCTGTTGGTAAAATTAAAGAAGTATTATTAAAACACAATATTCCTGAAAATTTAGTTTATACATTTAACAATATTTCTAAAGAATTTACAAACAAACTAATGAAAACTGCAGATCTTGTATTGGCAACAGGAGGAAAAAAAATTATTAAAATTGCTCATAAATCAGGCACTCCTGTTTATGGAGCAGGACAGGGAAATTCTGTGTCAATAATTGATGAAACTGCTGACATAAACGATGCTGTCTCTAAAATAATAAAATCAAAAACATTTGATTTTGCAACCAGTTGTTCATCAGAGAACTCTTGTATTGTTCAAGAAAATATTTACAATAAATTTATGGATTTAATGATTGAAAATGGTGCATATTTTTTAAATGCACAAGAAAAAGAAAAACTAAAAAAATGCTTATGGATAAATGGGAAGCTAAATCCAAATATTATTGCTAAATCTGCAAATAAAATTTCAAAATTTGCTGGTATTAATATACCTAACAAAACTAAGATACTAATTGTAGAAGAAAGTGGTATTGGAGAACATTTCCCTTTTTCTGGTGAGAAATTATCAATTGTACTAACAATATATAAATATAAGTACTTTGAATCTGCTATAGATTTAGTAAACAAAATTACTAATTATCAAGGAGCTGGTCATTCTTGTGGAATTCACTCATTCAATGAAGATAATATTAATAAACTTAGTCAAAATGTAAATGTAAGCAGAATTACTATTAGACAACCCAATTCATTATCAAATAATGGCTCTTGGACAAATAATTTCACAATGTCAGTAATTTTAGGATGCGGAACTTGGGGAGGAGGAATTTCAAATGATAATATCAACTGGAAACATATGATAAATTATACTAAAGTATCTTATCCAACAAAATCAAAGAAAGTTTCAGACCTTGAGTTGTTTGGTTTTAAAAACAAATAAAATTTAAATATTAAAAATAATGAATAAATATATTTTACATGAATGGTGTATTCAGAATGATTTCGTTCATAATACTATATCAAAAGCTAACGGAATCTTTTTTTGGGATAATACTGGTAAAAAATATTTCGATATGTCATCTCAATTTGTTAATTTAAATTTGGGTTATAATAATCAAAATGTCATAAATGCTATTATCAAACAAGCTAACAGCTTACCTTATATTGGATCATCATTCTATTTAGATATTCGAATTCAGGCAGCACGAAAAATAATTGATATTGCTCCCAAAAATATGAGTAAAGTATTTTTTACTAACTCTGGGGCAGAATCAATTGAGAATTCAATTAAGATTTCAAAACAATTCTCAGGTAAAAACAAAATAATTTCAACATATAATTCATATCATGGAGCCTCATATGGAGCAGCAAATCTTTCTGGTGAGTCACGAAGGTTTGCTGTAGAACCTGGAATTCCTGGTTTTATAAAATTCTTCAATCCTAATAAATACAGACCTTTTTGTGAGAAACTTACTGAACCTGAATTAACAAATTTACATTTAAAATATCTAGAAGAATTAATAATATCAGAAAATAATGAAGATATTGCAGCTATATTTTTGGAAAGTATTATTGGATCAAATGGTGTTATTATTCCTCCTTACGGATATTTGAAAGGAATTCGTAAACTATGTGATAAATACAATATCTTGATGGTATGTGATGAAGTTATGACTGGTTTTGGAAGAACCGGAAAATGGTTTGCTTTTGAACATTGGGGAATACAACCAGATATAATTACTATTGCAAAAAGTATAACAGCAGGATACATCCCTTTTGGTGGTGTAATTGTATCAGAAAAAATTGAAAATTATTTTAACACTAATTTTTTAAGTTGTGGCTTAACTAATAATTCACACCCAATCGGTTGTGCAGCCACTGTTGCAGCAATTTCTGAATATAATAATAAAAAACTCATTAATAATTCAAAAAATCTGGGAGATATACTAACTCTTAGTCTTAAAGAACTTAAGTCAAAATATTCTTGTATTGGTGATGTAAGATCTATTGGCTTATTTGGTGGAATTGAATTTGTAAATTCACCAGAAAAAAAAGATCCTATTACAATTAAAAATCTAGACACAAAACAATCTATGAAATTTATTTTGAAAATATTAAAAGAAAATGGTATATGGACTTTTTTCAAGAATAATGTTTTAATTATAGCTCCCCCACTAATAATACGACAACAAGAACTACAAGAATCTTTACAAATAATAGATAAAGTAATATCTAAAATTTGAAAATGGTTTCTAAAATTAGTAATTTCTTAAAAATATCTCATTGTTGTTAATCTAATAAGAACATAAGCTCTGCTGGAAAACATTATTAGTAATCAAATTAATCTCATATGATAAAGAAAAAACTCTATAAAGGATATTACATAATATTTTTTTGCTCAAAAAAAATCATTTGTAGTAACATATCCGATACTCATTTTATTTTTTGTGTTCCTTCAAAATTATAAAACTAACCTGAAATACTAAAAAAGCGAAACTTCACAGTTCCGCTTTTTTTATAATCTAAAATTTAATTACTTTCTATTGATACTCACTAATCGGAGCACAGGTGCAAACAAGATTTCTATCGCCGTAACCGTCATCAACTCGTGCTACTGCAGGCCAAAACTTATTAAATGTCACCCAATCCAACGGATAAGCTGCACGCAATCTGCTGTATTTGTGGTCCCAGTTATCATCACTACATTCCAATGCTGTATGTGGAGCATTTTTAAGCAAATTATCGCTTGCATCGGCAACACCGTTTTTAATTTCAATAATCTCTTCCATTATTGAAGCCATTGCTTCGGCAAATCTGTCAAGCTCCTCTTTGCTCTCACTTTCGGTAGGCTCTACCATAAGCGTTTCGTGAACAGGAAACGAAAGTGTAGGTGCATGATAACCGTAATCCATCAAACGTTTTGCCACATCAACAGTTTCCACGCCGTATTCCTGACGGAAATGGCGACAATCAACTATCATTTCGTGACCTACACGACCTGTTGCTCCGGTATATAATATTTTAAAGTTTTCTTTTAATTTTTCAGCCAAATAGTTAGCATTAAGAATAGCCATTTTTGTTGATTCAGTTAATCCTTCGGCTCCCGACATTTTAATATAAGCATGAGTAATAGGCAATACAAAAGCACTTCCGTAAGGTGATGCCGATACTGCTTCTATTCCGTTTTTACCGCCGGTTTCTACCACAGGATGTGATGGTAAAAATTCCTTAAGATGTTCGGCTACTCCAATCGGACCTACTCCCGGACCACCTCCGCCGTGAGGTATGGCAAATGTTTTATGGAGGTTCAAATGACAAACATCAGCTCCAATTAATCCCGGACTAGTAAGTCCTACCTGAGCATTCATATTTGCACCATCCATATAAACCAATCCACCGTTATTGTGAATTATATCCATCATCTTACGAATTTCAACTTCAAATACTCCGTGAGTTGACGGATAAGTAATCATAAATGAATGAAGATTATCTTTGTGTTCTTCGGCTTTTGCTTTAAGATCATCAATATCAACATTTCCACGTTCATCGCAAGCTACAACCACTACTTTGTTACCTGCCATAACAGCACTTGCAGGGTTTGTTCCGTGTGCCGACGAAGGAATTAAAACAATATTACGATGCCCCTCTCCTCTTGATTTGTGATACTCACGAATTACCATTAAACCTGTATATTCACCTGCCGCTCCTGAATTTGGCTGAACCGACACAGCCGAAAATCCTGTTATCTCAGCTAAATCATCTTCAAGTTCTTTAATTAAAATTTGATAACCTTCGGCTTGATCTTTGGGAACAAAAGGATGAATATTTCCCATTTCAGGCCAACTTAGCGGCAACATACTTGTTGCAGGATTAAGTTTCATTGTGCAAGAACCTAACGAAATCATTGAATGAGTAAGAGAAATATCTTTACGTTCAAGTTTTTTGATGTAACGCATCATCTCAGTTTCGGAATGATACATTTTATAAACAGTCTCCTCTAAAATAGGACTGTTACGTAAAAATATCTCATCAAAAAATACTCTTTCGTTAACAGATTCAACAACTTTATTTTTATTACCGGTTAATATTTCAATGATTTTATTAACATCGGCAACAGAGGTTGTTTCGTCTAAACTAATACCTATTGTTTTATCATCAATAAACCTGAAGTTCATCTTTTCTTTGACTGCTTTTTCTGTTACAGCTTTTGCATCTGCAACTTTAACTTTTAAAGTATCAAAGAAATCTTTATTCTCTTGAGTTATTCCGGCTTTTGCCAACGACTCGTTAAGTTGTCCCGTAAGGTTATGAATTTTATAAGCAATATTTTTTATTCCGATAGGTCCGTGATAAACAGCATACATTCCTGCCAAAGTAGCTAAAAGAGCCTGTGCGGTACAAATATTTGAAGTAGCACGTTCACGTTTAATATGCTGCTCGCGTGTTTGTAATGCCATACGTAAAGCATGATTTCCATTTCTGTCAACCGATACTCCGATAATACGTCCGGGCATGCTACGCTTAAACTTTTCGCTTGTGGCAAAATATCCCGCAGAAGGACCTCCATATCCCATAGGAATACCAAAACGCTGAGTTGTGCCACAAACAATATCGGCTCCCCATTCTCCCGGAGGAGTTAATATGGCAAGACTCATTAAATCGGCAACAACAGTAAACATGCTTTTATTTGCATGTGCCTTTTCAGCAAATAATTTATAATCTTCAATTGATCCGTCGGAATTAGGATATTGAACTATTGCACCGAATATTTTATCATTAAAATCAAATATCTTGTAATCACCTGTTACTATCTCTATACCAAGAGGTTCTGCCTTTACACGCAATACACTTAATGTTTGTGGGAAAACTTTTTCATCGACAAAAAGTTTATTTCCTTCGTTTTTCACAAATGAGCGGTCGCGTTTATTAAACATCATAATCATAGCTTCAGAAGCAGCAGTAGCCTCATCCAACAACGATGAATTTGCTATATCCATTCCCGTAAGGCTGATTACCATTGTTTGAAAATTAAGCAAAGCCTCTAATCTGCCTTGCGAAATTTCAGCCTGATAAGGTGTATAAGATGTGTACCAACTCGGATTTTCAAAGACATTACGCAATATTACCGAAGGAACTACTGTATTGTAATATCCCATTCCGATATACGTTTTGTAAATTTTGTTTTTTGAAGCAATATCTTTTATATAGTTTAAATATTCGTATTCCGACATAGGCTCAGAGAGTTTCAACGGCTCTTTTGCCAAAATATCCGAAGGAATGGTTTGCTCAATAAGTTCATCAATAGATGATACTCCTACTGTTGACAACATGCTGTCAATGTCTGTTTCACGTGGTCCTATATGGCGTGAAATAAATTTATCTGAATACATATTATTTTGTTTTATATAAAAAAATTATGTTTAAATAAAGTGCAAAATTAAAAGTTATTACTAAATGCAAAGATTATTATCAGTAAAATAATAATATGTTAGAAAACAACCGGCAAAAATTATCATAACAAATTCTATACCTGTTTTTTGTTTTAAGATAACACAAACAATATAGTTTTATTACAGACATCAATTTATGTATCGGATTATTTTTTATCTTTGACAAACAAAACATTAAATTAAACCTAATAAACATGAACACCAATACATTACAAATAAAATTACTGATAATAGGATTTATATTTATTGCATCAAATAGTTTTGCACAAGAATATACTTTGTGGTTTCGCGATGGTAAAATAAAAACCATAAAAAATTATTCGCTTACTGATTCGTCGTATTATGAAGGACAAATAAAGTTTACAACATCAAACGGAAAAACAAAAACAAAATATCTCGAAGATGTTTTTTCGGTTGTTAGCAAATCGGGTAACGAAAATATTTTTTATACTCCCAACGAAAATTTAGGCGAAACACTTTCGGCATCACAAATGAAATCGTATGTTTTGGGACGACAAGATGCTCGAAACACAAAAATATCACCCATGATTTTCATAGGCGGAATAGTAACAGGAGCAGCAGGTGCTTTTATTCCTCAACCCGAAATTAAAACTAACAACGGCAGCTTTCCTCTGCCTTTGGGTATTTTTGTTCCTGCAACTTATGTTGTTGTAATGGGTGCTACCCCTCCTACAGCCGAAAAACTAAGTCAAAAATTTCCCGACAAAGCCGGTAACGAACCTTATTTGATGGGATATCAAGAGGGAATACGAAAAAAACGCGTAAAAAACAGTTTGATTGGTGCAGGAATTGGTTTTGTAGCGGGGATTGTTACTCTTATAGCAATAAATTAAATATTCTTTTGAAACATTAAAGGATTTTTAACTTTAACGATTTTCTTAACGAGAATTTAAAAAAAATAAGGTTTTCACCGCTAAGACGCTAAGTCGCAAAGGTTTTTTAACTTTCAACTTTATAAACTTTCAACTTTCAACTTATTAAATTATCTACCACTTTTCCTTTCTGTCCATATCGCGTTTCATGTCTTTTTGTTTGATATCTTCGCGTTTATCAAATTTGCGTTTTCCGCGAGCAAGGGCAATATCTATTTTGGCAAGACCTTTTTCGTTTATAAAAAGCAACAACGGTATCAGGGCGAAACCTCTCTCTTTAATTTTCTTTTCAAGTTTACGAATTTCCTGTTTGGTAAGCAGTAACTTCCTGTCGCGACGTGGCTCGTGATTAACATACCCGCCAAGGTCGTATTCGGCAATATGCATGCTTTTTATATATACTTCACCACCAATAAATGTGCAATACGCTTCGGTAAGACTTGCTTTTCCTGCTCGTATCGACTTTATTTCGGTGCCCGTGAGTTGAACTCCCGCTGTATAGGTTTCTACAATCTCGTATAAAAATGTTGCCTTTTTATTCTTTATTCGTATGTTGTTATTTCGTGCCACTTTTGTTTTTTCTGAAAGTTTAATAATAAAGTGTCGCAATTTATAAAATATTTTCTACATACTGTTTAGAAAGAAACCGGATAATTTTTTTATATTGCTTATTGGTAAAAATAAGCATTGAAATGAAAGTTACACTGATTGTTGTAGGCAAAACCGATGAAAAATATCTTGAACAGGGTATTGATAAATATTTAAAAAGAATAAATAAATATCTGCAATTTGATATTGATACTATTCCCGACATTAAAAACTCAAAGAATATGAGTACCACTGTGCAAAAAGAGAAAGAAGGCGAACTTATTCTTAAAAAAATTCAACAAGGCGATTATGTAATACTACTTGATGAAAAAGGCAAAACATTTACATCAAAAGAATTTGCATCTCACTTAAATTCAATTTATGTTTCGGGATATAAACGATTGATTTTTATTATCGGAGGTCCCTATGGATTCAGTAATGATATTTACAATCGGTGTAACGGAAAAATATCACTGTCGAAAATGACTTTTTCGCATCAAATTATAAGGTTGATTTTTGTTGAGCAATTTTACAGGGCTCAAACAATTTTAAAAGGAGAACCGTATCATCACGAATAAACTACCGTTATTACGAAAATAGAATCAATTTCTATTGAAAACTAAAATGCAGAAAAGAAATAGAATAATAAAATTGCAGATTACAGGAAAATATAAATTACTGATTATTATACACTAATTTTAACGTTAGTGTAAAGATTTTAAGAAATATAAAATAAGGATTGTATTTTTGTTAAATGGAAAATTCTGAAATTAAGATTTATAAAACATCAGAAGGAAAAACTTCAATTGAAGTAAAGCTAGAAAAAGATACTGTTTGGTTAAGTCTTAATCAAATGGCAGAACTTTTTGAAAGGGATAAGTCTGTAATTTCAAGACACATAAGAAACGTTTTTAAAGAAAGAGAATTAGAAAGAATTTCAACTGTTGCAAAAATTGCAACAGTTCAGAAAGAGGGTGATAGAGAAATTATTAGAAATATTGAATATTTTAATCTTGATGTTATAATTTCAGTAGGATATCGAATTAAATCTAAAAGAGGAACTCAATTTAGAATTTGGGCAAATCAAATTATTAAAGATTATTTAATACGAGGCTATGCAATTAATCAGAAACAATTACAAAAACAAGCCGAACAACTTAATGAATTAAAAGAAACTATAAAAATACTTGGAAATGCTTTAGAATATAAAAAACTTACCAATGATGAAAGCAAAGGTTTGTTAAAAATAATCTCTGACTATTCATATGCTCTTGAAATTCTTGACCAATATGATTATCAAACATTAAAAATTGAAAATACATCAGGAAAAGAAGTTTATCAGCTGACGTATGAAGAAGCTATAAAACAAATTGAACTTGTAAAGAAAACTTATGGGAACAGTGAATTATTTGGACACGAAAAAGATGATTCTTTTAAAAGTTCAATAGCAACAATTTATCAAACATTTGGTGGTGTTGATTTATATCCAAGTATAGAAGAAAAAGCCGCTAACTTATTTTATTTTATTGTAAAAAACCATTCTTTTTCTGATGGAAATAAAAGGATTGCAGCATTTTTATTTCTGTATTTTCTTGAAAATAACGGATTATTATTTTCAGAAACAGGAAGAAAAAGAATTGCAGATAATGCTTTGGTTGCTCTAACTTTAATGGTAGCTGTAAGTAAACCGGATGAAAAAGAAACAATGATAAAAGTGATAGTGAATTTAATAAATAAAAACAACTAATTATATCAAATAATTCTTGCATTAACTATTGAAAATGAAGAAATTAACACATTACGGCTGAAAATAACGAACTGTCAGATATGGAAAAAACAAAACATATTTTAATTAAATATAAAAACCTGATACTGTTTGCAATACTTGCCGTTGCAGGTGTTTTTATCAATTATTCGGGTATTACTTCCGATGTTGATAATGTAAACAAACAGGTTTTTGAAAATATATTGTTCGATAAAGAGCAAAAAACTGATGAAATAATTGACAGCCTTTTTATTAATACAAAAAATAGAAAACTTGCAAAATGGGTAAACAACAACTCTGAAATTATTGACTATTTATACGACGAGCAGGGTTTAATTTTTCTTGTTTACTACAATTCAAATCTTGTATATTGGACAAGTAACTCAATAATAATACCCGAAAACAAAAACAGCATTAAAAAAGGCAAGTTGCAAAATTTTGGAAATCTTTACGCCGAAGTTCGTGCAAAAAGCAACGACAGTATAACAATAGTGGGGCTTGTGGGTATTATGCAAGATTATCATTACGAAAACTCGTTTTTGCAAAACGGCTTTCACAAAACATTTAAAGTAAACAATAATTTTTACCTGAAACAAGGCTCTGCATCCAACTCTTACGCAATTTTCAACAATGAAGGCAATTATCTGTTTACCATTGCAAAACGCACTTCCGACAACAGCGTAAAAAAAGCCCGAATACTATCGGTTATATTCTTAATGTCGCTGTTTTTTCTTTTGCTGTTTTTCCGCGATAAATTTCAAAATAAAAACATTTCATACATCCGCTTTCTTTTATTTGCAGGCATTTTACTAACCATTCGCATTTTAATGCAAATATTCCGATTTCCTGCTTTTTTCGATTCTCTTCCGGTTTTTCAACCGAAATATTTCGCCTACGGATATTTATTTCCTTCGCTTGGCGACCTTTTAACAACAGTTATGCTGTTTACTTACCTGATATTTATCTATTATGTAAAGGTAAAATCGGATACGGTAAGCCTTTCGGCAAATAAAACCAAAGCATTTGCTTCAATAATCGTTTCAACGTTTTTGTTTGTTTTATACGGAATTATTTCGCAAAAAATATTTACCGCTCTTATTCTAAAATCAAATTTTGAATTTGAAGCTATAGATATTCTCAATCTTTCCATTTTCAGTTTTGTAGGATACTTTATTTTACTTATGCTGTATGTGGGTTTACTGCTTTTAATAGACAAAACAATAATTTACATAAAAGATATTTTTTCTTTAAAAAAAACAGTTGTCACATCTCTGATACTAAGCACTATACTTGTTGTTTTATTATTTATTTTAAATAAAAAAGTCTATATCGCACCGGCAATATTTATTTTTATAATTCTTGCTTATTGGGCAAATGTAAGATACAATAAACTGCCCAACTTCTTAAATATCATAACATTAATAGTATTTTTCTCTATCTACACAACATACTTTATCCGAAAACAAAATTTCACCAAACGCATTGAAGAGAGTAAGCAAATAGCCAAAAATATAGCCAAAGAACAAGACCCTGTTGCCGAAATTATTTTAAGCGACATTATCGACAAACTTAACAATGACACTCTGATAAAAAATTATTTGAACAACGATTGGCTCGATTACGACGGCATGCTCCGCTATATAAAAGGAGAATACTTTACGGGATATCTCGACAGATATTTTTTTAACCTTACAGTATGCAACAGTTGCGACAGTATTTTGCTCGATGAAGAAAAAAACGTTTGGGAACATTGTTACGGCTTTTTCGATACTTTATTAGAAAAAAACGGATTGCCAACCGACAAAAAGAATCTGTTTTATTTGAAAGATGCAACCGGAAATCTGAATTATTTTATGCGTGTTAAAATATCGTATCTGCAAAATAAAGAACCTGTTACTCTGTTTTTTGACCTGATGCTGAAACCCAATTTTGAAGTTTTGGGTTACCCCGAGCTGTTGATAGACAAACCCGTGTCGATATTCGGCAAACATAAATATTTAAGCTATGCAAAATACATAAACAACCGTTTGGTGCTACAATCGGGAGAATTTCCGTATGCTCTCGATAAAAGCGTTTACAGCACAAGCAATAGTGAATATCTGTTTTTTCAATCGGAAAACTACGACCATCTTCTGTATAACACTCCGTCGGGATCATCGGTAATTGTGAGTTTTCCCACAGTAAGTTTTTTTAACATAATAATATCATTCAACTACATATTCTTTTTCTTGCTTTCGCAAACAATATTACTGCTGATTATCGGTCAGAACTTCACAAATCTGATACGATTTAAATTTACCATTAAAAACAAAATAGTTTTTTCGATGCTGCTTATATTGTTTGTATCATTGGCTTTTGTGGGCGGAGGTGCAATTATTTATACTCACAAACAGTTTGAAGAAGAACAAATTGATATTTTGGGTGAAAAAGTGCAATCGGTGCTTATTGAACTTGAACATAAAATAGCACAATACAACAATATTTATGATATTCCGCCCGCCTATTTAAACAGTCTGCTTGTCAGATTATCGAATGTATTTTATTCCGATATTAATTTATACGACATAAACGGCAATTTGGCTGCCACATCCCGTAAGGAAATATTTGAAAGAAACCTTACGGGAAAAATGATAAATGCCGTTGCTTATCGCGAACTCGTGCTAAACAAAAAAGCACGTATCGTTCACAAAGAGCATATCGGCAAACTTGAATATTATTCGGCTTATGTGCCGTTTATTAACGACAACAACGAACTGACGGCATATCTCAACCTGCCGTATTTTTCGAAAGAAGATGTGTTGCGAAAAGAATTACTAGGAGTTACCGTTGCCGTGATAAATATTTATGCTTTGATGTTGATTTTAAGCATTGCTCTTGCCGTTTATATTTCGAATAAAATTGTAGAACCACTGAAAATAGTAAGTCAGCGAATAAGCAGCATCGACCTTAGTAAAAAAAATGAACATATTGATTATGAGAGTGATGACGAAATAGCAGAACTTGTTGCCGAATACAACCGAATGCTCGAAGCTCTTGACAAAAGTGCCCGATTGCTTGCCAAATCGGAACGTGAATCGGCTTGGCGTGAAATGGCTCGACAAATTGCCCACGAAATAAAAAATCCGCTTACGCCCATGAAACTGAGCATCCAACTTTTAGACCGTTCGTGGAACAACAACGATGCCGATTTTAATGAAAGATTTAAACGCTCAACACAAACTTTGATAGAACAGATTGACAGCCTTTCGGCAATAGCATCGGCTTTTTCGCAATTTGCCCGTATGCCTGTTGTTAAATTTGAAAAAGTTGATATTACCGAAAGAATAAACCGAAGCGTTCAACTTTTTAAACAATACGAAAATATTCAAATAAATGTAAATGCCCCTAATCGCAATATTTTTGTAAATGCCGACAACGAAAAAATGTTGCAGGTTTTTAATAATCTGATAAAAAATGCCGTTCAAGCTATTCCTTCGGATAAACAAGGTATGGTTTCGATAAATATTACCAAAGACAGCAATTTTGTAACAGTAGAGATAAAAGACAACGGCACGGGAATACCTGCCGAAATGAAAGATAAACTGTTTCAGCCCAATTTTACAACCAAAAGCAGCGGAACAGGCTTAGGACTTGCCATTGTAAAAAATATTATTGAAGAATTAAACGGCAAAATACGGTATGAATCAATTGAAAACAACGGAACATCGTTTTTTGTGTCGTTACCGGTATTTAAAGAGTAATGCCGGTTAAAACTTTTATATTTTTATCCGACAAATATTGACTTACCATTTAATTTTATTGTATTTTTGTGAAAAAAAAAACTGTGACTCATTGATATAAATTATTATTACACAAAGAGCCGGAAGAACAATATACTGTTACGGTTCCTGCATTACAGGGTTATATAACTTTTGGCGAAAATATTGAACACGCTATTGAAATAGCAAAAGAAGCTATTAAATTATATATTGAAGAATTAAAAGATAGAGATGAAACCATTCCCAACGACAATAATACTTTTGAATATTCATTAGATATACCTGCATAATGAAACAAGATACCAAAAGCTTAGCCAAGGTATTAGAAAAAAACGGATTCATTTTTAAACGAGCAGGTATTAATAAAAACAAATTGATTTGCAGAAATGGCTTGATAAATCATTTCTTAAAAAAGAAAAACATAAAACATCCACTTATAAGTTTATTTTACACATACAAGCATTATTATTGCAGAAAAGCAAAATTCAAAGTGTGAATTAGCAAATAGGATGTTCCATCTAACAACTAAAAATTAAATTATAAACAGATGAATAAAGAATTTAAAACAACATTACTAACAATTGTAAAGATTTATACTCTTGCAATAAGCACTTTTTTTATTTTCAGACTTATACTTTTTATATCGGAAATTCACAGACTTAATTTTTCATTTGAAATATTAAAAGATACAATATATGCTTTTATAATCGGTATCAGATTTGATATTGTAATAACAGGATACATAGTGTTTTTTCCTGCATTGGCAATGCTTATTTTATCTGTAATAAATAAAAAAAACAAATATATTTCAAAAGCTATTTTTTATTTATTACTCTCCCTTTTTTCAATAAGCTTTATGATAAGTGCTGCCGACATACCATACTTTAATCAATTTTTTAAAAGATTTGAAATAGGAGCATTTGAATGGATGGACAGCCCTCTGTTTGTTATTAAAATGATAGTGGAAGAACCACGTTATATTTTAATATTGATACCTTTTTTACTGCTAATTTTCTTATTTTATAAATTATTAAAAAAAATATTTTCTGCTTATGAAAAAGCAGAATATTCCAACACTAACAAAAGCATAATATTAAAATCAGTAATTTCACTATTTATTCTTTTACTGATATTTACAGGAATAAGAGGACGATTGCAAGAAAAATCACCCATAAGAACAGGAACTGCATATTTTTGCAACAATCCATTTTTAAATCAACTCGGATTAAATCCGGTTTTTACTCTTCTGCACAGTTATCTTGATAGTAAAGATATAAAAAACAAACCCATTAATCTTATCGGCAATCAAATAGCAATAAATAATGTTAAAAAATATCTTGGCATTAAAAAAGAGTTGAATAATTCACCAATAGCACGAGAAATTTCACCGGATACCATAAATAATAATAAGCCCAATATTGTTATTATTATAATGGAGAGTATGAGTGCCGCAAAAATGCAAAGATTTGGGAACAAAGATAATCTCACTCCTTTTTTAGACAGTTTATCTTATCAATCATACTTTTTTAAAAATATCTATACAGCAGGAGAACATACTTTTAACGGAATTTTCAGCACACTGTTTTCTTATCCTGCATTATACCGACAACATACAATGAAGAAAATAAAAAGATATTCGAGTATGTCGCACACATTAAAACAACTTGGATATTCCACAACTTTTTTCATTACTCACGATGGACAATTTGATAATGCCGAAGGTTTTTTACATGCCAACGACTTTGACAATGTAATTACTCAATCGGACTATCCTATGAAAGAAGTTAAAACAACTTTAGGTGTGCCCGATGATTTTATGTTTCGTTTTTCAATTCAAAAAATTAATAATCTTTATCAAATCGGGAAACCTTTTTTTGTGGGATTTATGACAGCAAGCGACCATGGTCCTTATTATGTTCCCGAATATTTTCATCCTCATAGCAAAGAAATAAAAAAACAAATTATTGAATATGCCGATTGGTCATTACATAAATTTATAACCTTAGCATCAAAAACCGATTGGTTTAATAATACAATATTTGTTTTTGTAGCTGACCATGGTGCTCCCATTGACGTTAAATATCCTATTTCATTAAACTATCATCACTCTCCGCTTATATTTTATGCTCCTAATCTTTTGAATTCGAAAGAATATAATTGCATAGGTGGACAAATTGATATTTATCCCACATTAATGGGAATGTTAAAAAAAACATATATTAACAATACTCTAGGAGTTGACTTAATAAACGAAAAAAGACCCTACATTATGATAAATGGCGACAACAAAGTAGCAGCTCTTGATAATAAATTTTTATTTATTTTAAAAGATAATAATAAGTTACTTTATAAATATAAAAACTCAGATAAAACAAATTACATCAACAAATATCCCGATAAAGCAAAAGATATGGAACTTTATCTAAAATCGAACCTACAAACTTATCAATATATGTTGATAAACGAAAAAAGTTTATGTGTTAATTGAATCTCAATAAATTTTTCCGAATAAAAAAAGCCGCACTAAAAAATGCGGCTTTTGTTCTTAAAAATGGTTGTTGTTTAACTATTATATTAAACCTTGGTCTATCATTGCGTTGGCAACTTTTAAGAAACCTGCAACGTTAGCACCCTTAACATAATCTACATAACCGTCGTCACGCTTACCGTATTTAACACAAGCATCGTGAATATTACTCATAATTTCATACAATTTTTCGTCAACCTCTTTTGGTGTCCATTGTAATTTCATTGAGTTTTGTGTCATTTCAAGACCCGATACTGCAACACCACCTGCATTGGCAGCTTTACCCGGAATCATACCTACTTTTTGTCCTAACAAATAGTGAACTGCATCGGCAGTAACAGGCATATTAGCACCTTCGGCAACAACAAGACATCCGTTGCTTACCAAAGCTTCGGCAGCTTCTTTGTCGAGTTCGTTTTGAGTAGCACAAGGCAATGCAACATCACATTTAACTTTCCAAACATCGTTTCTGTTATCGCTGTATTTTGCATTATATCTTGTTTCAACATACTCTTTAATACGTCCTCTCTCAACCTCTTTAATTTGCTTAACTAAGTTTAAGTCAATACCTTCTTCGTCAACAACACAACCGTTTGAGTCAGACATGGTAATAACCTTACCGCCTAAATCCATAACTTTTTCGGCAGCATAAATTGCAACATTACCTGAACCTGAAATAGCAACAGTTTTTCCTTTAAAACTTGTTCCATGCTCTTTTAACCAATGTTGAGTCATATAAACAAGTCCGTAACCGGTAGCTTCTTTTCTAATCCAACTTCCGCCCCAATCAATACCTTTTCCTGTTAATACGCCTTCAAAACGATTTACAATTCTCTTATACTGTCCGTATAAAAAACCGATTTCTCTACCACCTACGCCAATATCTCCGGCAGGAACATCTGTGCTGGGTCCTACATGACGATAAAGTTCTGTCATAAAACTTTGACAAAATCTCATAACTTCATTATCGGATTTTCCTTTAGGATCAAAATTAGAGCCTCCTTTTCCACCACCCATAGGCAATGTTGTCAAAGCATTTTTAAATACTTGCTCAAATCCTAAAAACTTCAAAGTACCCAAAGTTACATCAGGATGAAAACGCAAACCTCCTTTGTAAGGTCCTATTGCACTGTTAAATTCAACTCTGTAACCTTGATTTACATGAATCTCACCATCATCACCCATCCAAGGCACACGAAACATTATAATACGATCGGGTATTATAACTCTTTCGATAATTTTGTGGGCTTCAAACTTGGGGTTTTGATTGTAAACCTCTTCGATTGATTCCAATACTTCTGTTACTGCCTGATGAAACTCCTGTTCATTAGGTGTTTGTTTTTTCAACTGGTCTAAAATTTTAATTCTATCCATGGTTTGTTGTGATTTAAATTGTTTCTACCAATTTCGTAATTATGATTAATATGAAATAGAAAAACATTAATGTTTAACAGCAATATGTTTAGCAGCATTTACTATTGTAAATTATAAATTGATATTTTAATGCCTTCCTTTTTTTATTTAATTTAATATTTATCGATAAATATTTTAATTTTTTATACTCTTATTATTTATCTCTTAAACATTATAAAACACCTGAATAAATATTTTAATCTATTAATGCAACAGATGTAAATATATAAATATTTGAATATGTGTAATTTATTCCTATCTTAAAAGAACCCGACAAACAATATCAATCTTAAAAAAGTAAACTTTCGGTTAAAATTTATTTTTATAATTTTGCATCAAATTTTTAATTATGAATTTCAGAATAGGTTTCGGATACGATGTGCACAAACTTTCAAAAGGATTACCTCTTACCATTGGGGGAATTACCGTTCCGCACACAAAAGGTTCAGTAGGACATTCCGATGGCGATGTGTTGATTCATGCCATTTGCGATGCTTTATTTGGAGCAGCAAATATACGAGACATCGGTTATCATTTTCCCGACACCGACAATTATTACAAAGGAATTGACAGTAAAATATTATTAAAAAAAACTATTGATATTATCGAACAAGCAGGATATACTATTGGCAATATTGATTCGACAATAAGTTTACAAAAACCAAAAGTGAAAGATTTAATTCCTGAAATGAAAAAGACTTTAACCAAAGTATGCAAAACAGATAGCGATGCCATATCAATAAAAGCAACTACAACCGAAAAGCTAGGCTTTGAAGGACGCGAAGAAGGAATATCGGCATATGCAGTTGCATTAATTTATAAAAAATAATATTACCATTTTAATAATTAAAATTATGAGAACAATAGAATCGGCAGAGGAGTTTGAAAGTGTTTTGGCTGAAAAAGTCGGTGTTTTGGTTTATTTTTCACACGACAGATGCAATGTGTGTAAAACTTTAAAACCAAAAATTGAAGAATATTTTGCGGAAAAATTTCCTGAAATAGAATTAGTATATGTAAATACAGAAAAAACACCTGACATTGCAGGCAGATATTCAATTTTTACAGTTCCCGTTATTTTAATATTTTTTGATGGTAAAGAAACTTATCGTAAAGCAAGAAGTATTGGAGTTCAAGAATTGGGTGAATTAGTTGAACGTCCGTATTCAATGATTTTTGAATAATTAATAATAGGTTGATGTAACCCAAGGATTACTCAAACCGTCGTTAACTTGATATTGCCATTTTATGGTTGAAAAATCTTCGGCAATAACACCGGAACCGGTAAATACAATTCCGTCATACGAAGTACCGGTTATGGTAAGTTTACCCGGTTCTTCTTCGGTAACAAACACCTCGGTATCAGAACCCAAATTATGAAAATTATTAATTACATAATCGTTGTCGTTTTGATTATACGGATTTCGTAAAATATTAGTCTGATAAAGCCTTGTCCCCAACTCGTCGGAATGTTCCTCGCAATTCCACGAGCCCATAAAACTTGTTCGTTTTTCATCATCTTTGCACGATGAAAAAAACAATATCAAAATGACGAATGTGAATATTATTTTATTCATATCTTATTTTTTGTGTTTTACAATTATAGAACAAATACAACAGTCATAACTATTTTATTACTTTTAAATAAAGTTTTTTGCTCAATATGTGCAAGTTATAAAAAATAGAAAACAAAACTAAAAAAACTCACAACTTAAAGAGAGTCGCTAAGCCTATATAAGTAACTTATCTTTACATCAAATTAAAAAAAACATCGAAACGAATAAACAAAATCTTTTTTTATAGTTTTAGAAAATTATAAACTTTTTGGCACATCTATTGTCTAATGTTATGCAGCAATTTTATCTTTGTTATTTTATGACAATGTGACCGAAAAAATGAGAAAATAACAAAAAACATGATATTATTGCATAATAATATTTTTTTAACTTAATATTTACTAGAATACTAAATATAAAATATGGACGAATTTAATCTTGATAAAATATTTTCATCTGAAAATGACAACGGCGGTGGTGAATTTTTTCCCATTATTTCCGACGATGAACAAGCCGGCTTAGACAATTTTAACTTTCCCGACTTATTACCCGTTTTACCATTACGAAATATGGTGATGTTTCCGGGAGTTGTAATGCCGGTAAATGTTGGTCGCACCAAATCGCTGCGATTAATAAAAGAGGCTTTTGCCAAAGATAAAATAATAGGAACAGTTGCTCAAATTGACCCTCTGATTGAAGAACCATCAAAAAATGACTTAAACAGGTTTGGAGTAGTTGCAACAATTATTAAAATTTTGGAAATGCCCGATAATTCAACAACCGTAATTATTCAGGGAAAAAAACGATTTGAAGTTAAAGAATTTTTGTCGGAAGACCCTTATTTTACAGCATATGTAAATGGTGTAAATGAACATATGCCCGATGAAGAAAAAACAGAAGAGTTTGATGCTCTTGTAGGTTCAATAAAAGATTTATCGATGCGTATTATTAAAATGTCGCCTAATATACCATCGGAAACTGCTTTTGCAATAAAAAATATTGATAATCCATTCTTTTTAATAAATTTTATTTGTTCAAACAGCGATTTAAAACTTAATGCAAAACAAAAATTACTTGAAGAAAGCAATCTGTTTGACAGAAGTTTGAAATTACTTGAATTTTTGTCAAAAGAGATTCAGATGCTTGAGCTGAAAGATGATATTCAGAAAAAAGTAAAATCGGAGTTAGACAAACAGCAACGAGAGTTTTTGCTTAACCAACAGATAAAAACCATTCAAAACGAGTTGGGTGGTAATCCCGTTGAAAAAGATATTGAAGAGCTTAAAGAAAAAGCTAAATCAAAAAAATGGAATAAAGATATTGCTAAGTTGTTCGAAAAAGAAGCTGACAAACTGCACCGATTAAATCCGGCAACCGGTGAATATTCTGTTCAACTGAACTATTTACAAACACTATTAGACCTGCCTTGGAACGAATACAGCAAAGATGTGTTTGATATGAAACGAGCAACTAAAATTCTTGACCGAGACCATTTCGGACTGGAAAAAGTAAAAGACAGAATTTTAGAACATTTAGCCGTATTAAAACTTAAAGGCGATTTAAAATCTCCTATTTTATGCCTATACGGACCTCCCGGAGTAGGTAAAACATCACTTGGCAAATCTATTGCCGAAGCATTAGGACGTAAATATATACGAATGTCGCTTGGCGGATTACACGATGAAGCTGAAATAAGAGGACATCGAAAAACCTATATAGGAGCAATGCCGGGACGAATTATTCAAAATATGAAAAAAGCAGGAACATCAAACCCTGTATTTATTCTTGATGAAATAGATAAAGTATCAAGCGATTTTCACGGCGACCCTGCTTCCGCATTATTAGAAGTGCTAGACCCCGAACAAAACAACGCTTTTCACGATAATTATCTTGATGTTGATTACGATTTATCAAAAGTAATGTTTATTGCTACAGCCAACACTCTGGGAACTATTGCACCACCACTGCGAGACCGCATGGAAGTTATTGAAGTAAGCGGATATATTATTGAAGAAAAAATAGAGATAGCTAAACGGCATCTTATACCCAAACAACTTGAAAATCACGGAGTAAATAAAGATATTGTATCGTTTCAAAAGAAAACTATCGAAAAAATAATAGTAAGTTATACTCGCGAATCGGGAGTAAGAGAGTTAGATAAGCGTATTGCTCAGGTTATCAGAAAAATAGCAAAACGCATAGCTTTTGACGAACCATTTGAGAGTAAAATAATGCCCGAACATCTCGAAGATTTATTAGGGAAATCTCTTTACAATAAAGATGTATATGACGGTAATGAATTTGCAGGAGTTGTAACAGGTTTGGCATGGACAGCGGTAGGCGGAGATATTTTGTTTATAGAAACAAGTTTGAGCAAAGGAAAGGGTAAACTGACAATTACCGGTAACCTTGGCGATGTAATGAAAGAATCGGCGGTAATTGCACTTGAAATTATTAAATCGAGAGCCGAAAGTTTAAACATTGATAATCGTATTTTCGACAATTGGAATGTTCATGTTCATGTGCCCGAAGGAGCAATACCAAAAGACGGACCTTCTGCCGGTATTACAATGGCAACATCACTGGCTTCGGCTTTAACACAGCGTAAAGTTAAAAAAGGCTTGGCTATGACAGGTGAAATTACATTGCGAGGAAAAGTTTTGCCCGTAGGCGGAATACGAGAAAAAATTCTTGCTGCAAAACGTGCAAATATTAAGGAAGTTATTCTTTCAAATCAAAACAAAAAGGATATTGAAGATATCAAACCAATATATGTCAAAGGTTTAACTTTTCATTATGTTGATACTATTGATGAGGTTTTGCAAATAGCACTATTAAAACAAAAAGTTGATAATGCTTTAAATCTTACAATTGAAGAATAGTAAATTTAAATTAAACCCGACTTATGCAGTAGGAGTTGTGAAATAGTGAACTTACGGCATTTAGTAAGGGTTAACCTCGATTTAGAAATACATCGTTTTGGTTATTGTCCAAAATAGATGTAGTTCTTTATCGCTATACAATAGAAAACTATTTTTGTTTTCTATTGCATAGTTTGGGTTATATTTATTATAAAAAAATGAGAGGCTGTTCTTTTTGTAAGAACAGCCTCGTTTTTATCATCAGATAGTATATTTATGAAAAGATTTACCGGGTAGGTATTTAACAACAAACAACAATTAACAACTATTTATAAACTTCTACCTGATGAAACATTACAATGCAAATTGCATGCCAAAAATTAATAGTATTACTTTTTCTCTATTAATAATAACGAGTAAAGCATATAAAAAGTTGCGTAGAATATGTTTTTTTGTTCAAAGGATGAAATCAAAAATACCTGTAAGTCAACTACAAAAGGCTATCGGCTAGTTAAAAAAAATATTATAATCTACTATTTTCACATCCTTATAATAAAAATTTATTATATCAACAAAAGAATAGTTTTGCTTTGCCATTTGCATAGCTCCTTCTTGCGATAATCCAACCCCGTGTCCATAGCCTTTACCGTTTATTACAATATAATTATTGTTTGGCTCAAACGAAAACCAACTTGAACGTAATTTAAAATCCGAACGAATTTTCTTCAAAGGAATAGAATCATTTTTATATGTATAATATTTTTTACGATGCTTTTGTTCAAAATACAAATTATCTATTTTAGAACTACTTGTGGAAACATCAATACCATTAATATCCAAATAAGTTAACCAATCTTTTGTGAGTATAGAATCTCTCCAAACCGAATTTCTTTGATTCAAACTAAAAGGGTCTTTAACAGACTTCAGATATGACCTTTCGGTAAGCCACACATCTTCGGAATTTGCTGTTTCACCACCCGAATTAGAATAAAATGCCGCAGTAATAAGATGATTAGCTGTATCAACAATCACCAAATTGCTTGTATGTAATACTGCTTGCTTAATCATTGGATTTTTAAGACTTACTCCTTTGTAAACCTGATGATTTACATCATCACTAATTTTATAATTATCAACTCCTTGCCGTAAAATTAACTCCAACAAATATGTCCGGCTAATAATAGCCTGAGCTTTATAAAACTCAAGTGGAGCATTCGGTCCTGCCTCCGCCTCAACAACACCTGCCAAATAACTGTCCATAGAAACAGTATTTGTTATATCCATATGTTGCTTATCAACTGTTATTTTAATATTACCCTCATAATATCCGGCTTTTAATGCAGGATAAGCAGGTTCAATTTTAAGAGCATTACTTTTAGCTGTTCCTGTAATACTTATCCATTTAAAAACTCCCAAATGCTCACTTAAATCCCATAAACTCACCGAGTCGCCTATTACCGTAAAATAAATTATATTATTTTTTTTCAACTTATAAATACTACCCTTATCTGTTGCTAATTCATATTTCCCGTCAATAGGACTAACCATCAATGTTTTTACGGTATATTTCGAAAATAATTCAACCTTAATATCTCGTGCTGAAATATTTAATGAAAAAGATATTAACAGTAAACACAGATATGTTTTTAATATTTGCATTAAAAAAAAATACTATTTAATTAATTATTTGGTTGAATATCACTATAAATCATTGTTGCAGCTTTTTGCGATGCACCGGGGGTTCCCAATATTTTTTGTAATTCATTATAAGAGTTCAACATCGCCAATCTGTATTCCGAATCATTTAAAATTTTATCAAGTTCTTTGTAAATATTTTTTTTGTTCAGATTATTTTGAGTTAACTCAACAACAGCTTCATAATTAAGTATTAGATTAACCAACGAAATCCACTTTGTTTTTATCAATTTACGCCCCAATTTAAACGCAAAATCAGGAATATTCATCTTATAACAAACCACCTGCGGAATTTCAAACAATGCTGTTTCTAAAGTTGCCGTTCCCGATGTTACAATTGCAGCTTTACTTATTTTCAATAAATCGTATGTTTGATTATATACAATTTTTATATCACTTTTCTCAGTAAATTGAAAATAAAAATCTTCGCCAATAGCCGGTGCTCCGGCAATTACAAACTGATAATCACCAAATAAATCAACCACTTTTAACATTTCAGGTAACACTTGGCTTATCTCTTGTCTGCGACTGCCCGCCAAAAGTGCAATTACAGGCTTATCGGGCAACTTATTTTTTTCGACAACCTCTTTAAACAATATTGTATTTTGCTTTTGAGCAAACACCTCATCATTTACGGGGTTTCCCACATAATCTACTTTAAAATTATATTTAGCAAAAAAATCGGGTTCAAACGGTAAGATTGAAAACATACGATCAACATATTTTTTTATACTCTTAATTCTATATGTTTTCCACGCCCACAGCTTAGGTGCAATATAGTAATGAACCCTGAATCCTTTCTTTTTTGCAAATTCAGCTATTTTTAAATTGAATCCGGCATAGTCTATTAAAATTACCACATCGGGGTTAAATTTTTCAATATCCGTTTTGCACAATTTAATATTATTTAAAATTGTTCTGATATTCATCAAAACTCTGATAAATCCCATTATTGCAAGCTCGTTAATATGCTTTACGGGTTTTCCTCCGTATTTTGCCATTAAATCACCACCCCAAAACCTGAATTCAGCATCTTTATCAATTGCAGATAATTCACGCATTAAATTTGAGCCGTGTAGGTCGCCGCTTGCTTCGCCTGCTATTAAATAATATCGCATCGGTTAATCATTTATAAAATAAAAATTATCAAGCCATATACAGCAATATTACAAAAACTCCGTAAAACAAGGTCATAAGTAAAACTCCACGTGCCTGATTTATTTTGTTCATTTTACTCCATATAAAAAACAATCCTGCTCCCGGCATTAAACTCAACGACAATATTTTATACAAAATATCGTATTTTTGAAAATGGTCGATAGTTGCCTTTACCGATTCAAAATGCGAACACGAAAAAAGTATAATTGTAAACGAAACAATCAGCGGTAATAAAAAACCAACTATTACGCCAAGCGTTGTCGAATCATTTTTTTGTTGAATCATTTCAGTTTGTTTTTTGTAATATTTTATTAAGATTTTCTATCTCCGTTAAACTGTCAAAATCGGTAAAATCAACTTTAACAGGAACTATTGAAGCGTAATTATTTGCCAATGCCCATTCGTCTGTGTCGGTGGCATCAGGTTCGCTGTTTTTAAAACTTCCGGTAAGCCAGTAATATTCACCTCCGTGCGGGTCAATTCGTTTTTCAAATTCTTCACGCCAAACTCCGCGTGCCTGACGGCATACTTTTACTCCTTTAAATTCACTTTCGTCAACAACGGGAAAGTTTATATTCAAACAAATATTATTTTTTCTTCTATCGTTAAAAACCGTATCGAAAATTTCAGCTCCGTATTTTGCAACAACCGAAAAATCGGCATTCATACTGTGTGTGGTAATAGAAAACCCCATTGACGGAATACCGTTCAAGCAACCTTCTATTGCAGCTCCCATTGTGCCCGAATATATTACGCTGATGGATGAATTTGAACCGTGATTTACTCCACTTACAATAATATCAGGCTTGCGGTCGGCAAGTTGATTTAAAGCCAACTTCACACAATCAACAGGTGTGCCGTTTACTTTATAAATGATAACATTATCTTCTTGGCTTATTTTTGTTGCTCTCAGTGGTGTTTTTATGGTTATGGCATGCGACATTCCCGACACTCCTTGCTCAGGCGATACTACCAATACATCGCCGTAAGGCTTAACTATATCTATCAATACTTTTAATCCGGGTGCAAAATACCCGTCGTCGTTGCTTACCAATATCAATGGTTTTTGTTGCTTTTCCAAATCTTTATATTTTTAATTAAGATTTGCAAATATACAATACTTACTTTCAATACGAAAACAATTATTTTAGAAGTTAGACTATTAGAGATTAGAAGCTAGAAGTTAGACTGATAGAAACTAGAGGTTAGACTGATAGAAGCTAGAGGTTAGAGATTAGAAGTTAGACGCTAGACGCTAGATACTAGATATTAGATGTTAGAGACTAGAGACTAGAGACTAGAGGTTAGAGACTAGAGACTAGAGGTTAGAGATTAGAGGTTAGAGATTAGAGGTTAGAGACTAGAGATTAGAAGTTTGACTTATAGACACTATCCTAAAAAGTGTGTAAAGTCGATTTTGTCAAGAATCGGCTTTATTATTCACCTCCTTAATTCTATCAGCAAATATAATCATAAATTGATTTAAAATAATCCCCCAGTTCCTAATTGGT